>MDTB01238942.1_pt1 | contig 49857 bp, 47 predicted proteins | sample 811161 | NCBI WGS metagenome assembly MDTB01 (sample SAMN05326650, study PRJNA326480) | marine metagenome | isolation source: seawater | place: Mediterranean Sea | collected 2009
ATAAACAGTTAAATAGTTTTTAATATTAGAAGCCCGAGTAATTTACTCGGGCTTCTTTTTTATACTTGATTAAAAAAATATTTATATTTCCTAATTCTTTAATTCCATTCAATGCTAATGGAGTTGACACACAATTATTATTTTACTAGTAGAGCAACGTGTTATACTGGCCCAGGAATTATTACATCGCCTCCACGAAATTTTTACGCATCAATAGAACTAATTTTTTAATTATAAACATTAATTTTACCAACTTAAAAAAACAGATTAAAATGACAAAAAAAATTGCCGCACTAATTTTATCGTTCTGCTTTTATATCTCCTCTTTTGCACAGAACACACAACTTTCTTTAAATACAGGTTACACCAATCAAAGCTTCTATAGTATGCAAAACGGAGAGGTTCTTAATGTTTCTAATGACGATTGGGACATAGCGTTTAGTACAGAATCTTTTTCATCAACTATTAGAACTAATGATGGAAAAGGTGTAGAGCTATACTCGTATAATTTAGCAGATACTAGCGCGTGGAATAATATTAATAATAATAGCGTGAACAATTTAACCAACAATATGTTTAACTCAGATACTAGTTGGAGTTTTGGCGCATTTGACAAAAACCAGCTTGGAGGGTTTGATTACGGATGGGGGGTGTATAATATACAAACACACCATTTGATTGGAGACTCGTTATTTATACTTAAAACCATAAATGGATCTTGGAAGAAGTTATGGATTAAAAGTAAGATACTTGGAGAATATCACATTAAGTATGCTAATTTAGACAATACAAATGAAGTTGATATTACTATCCCTGCTTCAAACTATTCCAGCAAGAATTTTGTTTATTATTCATTAGACAATGATCAGATTTTAGATCGAGAGCCTAACAGGGATGATTGGGACATTACTTTTACAAAGTATACAACTCTTTACCCTACATCTCAAGGCGCATTTATGCCATATTCTGTGACAGGGGTGTTTAATAACGAAGGGATTGAAGTTGCTCAAGCAGATAATATTAGCTCTCCATTAACTTACAATGACTATACACCTCATTCTTTTTCAGATGTTATAAATACAATTGGATTCGACTGGAAGACTTTTCAAGGAAGTTATGCTATACTTAGTGACCGATGTTATTTTGTTCGAGATAAATCGAATAACATTTGGAGATTAACATTTACAAATTTTGAGGGGACATCAACGGGCAATATTGAGTTTAACTCCCAGCTAATTCAAAGTACAGAAGTTGAGGGTGTAAATCAAATAAATAGCCTTGCTATTTATCCTAATCCAGCTTCTAATCAACAGGATATAACATTAGTTTATGAATTAGCAGATAATTACTCACAGGTAGAAATTAGTATGTGCGATATATCTGGAAAAAAGGTTCACACCTCGCATCTAAAGAGCTTTGGGTTAAGCACGTACACTATAGATACATCTAATTTAGAGTCAGGTATTTATATGCTTTCAATTAATACAGATGGTGGTGTGTCAAAAATTAGCCGTATAGTGATTAATTAACGTGAGATATCTATTAATTTTATTTTTTAGCTGTTATATCCACAAGATATATCCACAAGATATAACATTAACAGGCCAAAATGCAGATTCAATATTATCTCAGCAAATAAAAGAGGTAGTAGTGACGGGCCAATTAACTGAAAGGACTGTGGAGAATGCGGTACATAAGATTCGCGTGATAACAGGAAGAAAACTGAAATTGGGATTGTTTACAGACTTAGGACAGGTATTGCAGAAGGAGCTTAATATTAACCTTGTTCAGGATAATATGTTGGGCTCTAGCGCTTCATTACAAGGCATGTCTGGGCAAAATGTCAAAATATTAATTGATGACATGCCTGTTATAGGCAGATTAAATGGCAGTATTGACTTGTCACAGATTAGTTTAAATAATATTAAGCGTGTTGAAATTATAGAGGGAGCTATGTCTACTTTATATGGTACAGAGGCACTAGCCGGAACAATAAATATAATTACTAATAAAGAGCCTGAATTTAACCAATCATTTAATGCATATTATGAGACCGTGGGAAGGTATAATACGGATTTTGTTTTAGCAAAGAAGCTGAAAAACAAGACAATTATCTATCAATTTGAGAGAAATTATTTTAATGGCTGGTCAGAAAACCAGAAGTTTGAAATTATACCTACAGAACAATTAGCTAACCAGCATAGGTTTAAGAAATGGAAGCCTAAGGAACAGTTTATGAATAAGGCTCAATATAATCTTTCTATTGAGGATTTAGAAATTCATACCTACATAGAGTCTTTTAATGAAAAAATAACAAATAGAGGGATGCCTACAAAGCCTTATTTTGAAAACGCATTTGATGAATACTACTATACTTATAGAACAAATGTTGGGACGAATATTAATTTCAACAATGCAACTCACAGTATAAAATCATTTTTTGCACATAATAAATATGTTAGGATTAAAGAGATGTTTTATAAGGATTTAACTACTCTTGCCTCTGTTTTAGTCGACGACCCAAGCGCTCAGGACACATCAGTGTTTGATTTGTTTATTGGTAGAGCTTTTATAACTAATAGAAATAATAGTGATTTACAGTACCAATTAGGTATAGAAACCCAATTAGAATCAGCAAAGGGTGAACGAATTTTAAATAATAGACAGGAACAATTAGACTATGCGGTTTTTACTACTATTGAGTATAGTCCATATACATTTATTACACTTCGCCCTGCTGCAAGATACATTCATAACACTAATTATCAGGTGCCATTTATACCCGCTCTTAATGTGTTTTGTAAATTTAATAATTACAAATTGCGTTTTGGGATCGCAAAAGGATTTCGAGCTCCAAGCTTGAAAGAGTTATTTCTAGAATTTGTTGATATAAATCACAATATAGTAGGAAATGAAAACCTTTCAGCAGAAGAGTCTGATAATTATCAAATCAATAATACGTATAGTTATTCCTTTTCCAATGTGGTTTTTAAAGCGGATCTTAATGTGTTTTATAATGAGATTTTAAATAAGATTGATTTAATAAGCTCTAGTTTGGCTGACGGACAATATAGTTATTTTAATGTTGAAAAACACAAAACAAAAGGCATTACAACTAACATTAGTATACTTGGTTCAAGCATGGAAATAAACATAGGAGTCTCCCATATTGGGCGTTATAACAGCATATATAATTCACAAAGCGTACCAGAGTTTAATTTTTCTACGGATTATGTCTTTAATTCAATGTTCAATTTGAGCAATAAAAATAAACTAAACATATTATATAAGTATGTGGGAAAAATGTCAGGATTTTTAATGGACGGAAATAATGTCGTTGCATATAGCATGCAGCCATATAGCCTTTTAGACTTTTCAGTAAATAGAAGGATTAGTTCAGTATTAACATTATCTCTTGGCAGCAAGAATTTGTTAAATATTATGAATATAAATATAATTAACGGAGGGACAAGTATACACTCGACATCAAGCAATAGCACCCCCGTTGGTTATGGGCGTACATTTTTTGTTAGTATAAAACATAGTTTATGAAAAGAGTGGGATTAATCTTTATATACTTTTTGTTTATTAGTTGTGAGCAAAATGAGATAGCAATAGAAAAACACCCTATGGGAGAAATAGAAGAGAGCCAGATTAGTATGGGAAGCAATTATAGCAAGCAGATATTTTATAATGCTTCCACAAACATGGTAGTATCAAACAATTTAAAAACTGATTGGGATTTAGCATTTGAGTCATCTGAGAATGGAGCCCAAATTATTATTAATTCTTCAACATTTAGTCAAATAAGTGAATTAACAAACCATCTGTTTGATGACCCCGTTTCTATCGCGGACCTTACGTGGCAGTGGGATAGTCCTGAAGGCATTTATTATTCTACTGCTTTTGGCGTAACACCTAGTTCTAACACCTACATTCTTGATCGTGGCTATAATTTAGACGGAACATTAAGAGGATATAGAAAGATTAAAATAGACTCTGTAAATAGCACAGCATTTTTTATTACATGTGCCAATTTAGACAATACCGGGATTCAAAATTTTGAGGTTAAAAAAGACAACCGGTATAATTATCAGTATTTATCATTTAATGACAATAGCATTATAAATATTGAACTCCCAAAAAACGACTGGGATTTGGTTTTTACGCAATATACGCATTTGTTTGTTGATAATATTGAAACGCCAGCATACCTGGTTACGGGAGTATTAATAAATTATCTTAACAACGTAATGGTTGCAAAAGACACTGTTAATTCTTTTGATGAAATTACTGTGGATATAATTAATACGTATAGTTTTTCAAACTCTCAGGATGCGATTGGTTATAACTGGAAGGAATATAATTTTCAAAGCCAAGCGTATACTGTTAATACTGATATTATATACATCCTTAAAGATGTTTCTGATCGATATTTTAAAATACGTTTTATTGATTTTTATAACGAGAATGGAATAAAGGGTTATCCAAAATTTGAAATACAAGAGCTATAGAATCCTTATTCTACCCAATCTGCAATAAACACATTTGTGTTTCTCGTTCCTCCATTGTTTCGGTTAGATGAAAAAACAATTTTTTTCCCGTCGTTGGAAAAAACGGGAAATGAAGCAAATTGCTTTTCGTATGTAATTTGTTTTAAATTTGAACCATCAATATCAATCATATACAGGTTAAAAGGAAAACCTATTTTGCTTTCGTGATTAGAACAAAAGATAATTTTTTTATCGCTTGGATGAAAGAATGGAGACCAATTAGCTTTTCCAAGGCTTGTTACTTGCTTTAAGTCGCTTCCATCAATATTGCAGGTATAGATTTCCATTTTTGTCGGCTGTACTAGACCTTGTGATAAAAGGGTTTTATATTCTTTTATTTCTTCTTCTGTTTGTGGCCGAGAAGATCTAAACACAAGTTTTTTTCCGTCATTTGAGAAAAAAGCCCCTCCATCGTACCCCAGTTGATTCGTTACTTGTTTTACATTTGAACCGTCAAGGTTACAAGTGTATAATTCTAAGTCCCCTGATCTAATTGATGTAAATACTATTTTGTTCCCTTTAGGTGAAACGGTGGCCTCAGCGTCATAACCATCTTGGTTAGTTAGTCTTTTAATGACATTACCGTTAAGATCGGCAACAAAGATATCGTAAGAATCATATATAGGCCAGACATATTTTCCGTTCACTCTTCTTTCGGGAACATGAGGACATTTTGCATTTTCCAAATGTGTTGAAGCATAAATTATTGTAGTATCTCCAGGCATAAAATATGAACAAGTAGTTCTGCCCAACCCCAAGCTAACCATTCTTGGCACTTCATTATCTAAATTATAATTATTGGTGTCTATTATATATATTTGATCACAACTTTGCCCCCATTTTTCATTTGTAGCTTGAAAGATTAATTGTGAATCATCAAAACTCCAATATGCCTCTGCATTTTCCCCTCCAAAAGTAAGTTGCTTTAAGTTTTTAAAATGTGTCTCCTGAGGATAAATTAGGGTTTTTTTATTAACGTCATTTTTTGTCTTAAACTTAGACTGTGTAAAGCTAATCATTGGCAATAAAAACAAAATACATGCTAGTTTTTTCATATTTTTGCTGTTTTAAAAAGTTAGGTGTAAAAATAATTATTTTAATCATGCAAAAAATTATATATTGGTTTTTGTTTTTAGTATTAGCAGTAGTTAATACGGTTGCTCAAGACAAGCAAAGTGTTATTAAAAAAATGCAAGCAGAGGTTGCTTTTTTAGCATCTGACAGTCTTGAGGGCCGACAAACAGGTACAGAATCTGAAAGGTTGGCGGCAGAATATATTAAAAGCAAGCTTGAGAGCTATGGCCTAACACCAAAAGGCGAGGATGAATATTTTCAGTATTTTGAAGCAAACGTTAAAAAAAACCCACACAGCAATGAGGTAAAAGAAAAAATAACAGGAATAAATGTTGTTGCCTATAAAAATAATAATGCGAAAGAAACCATCATCATTGGTGCTCACTATGACCATATTGGATATGGAAATTTTGGCTCACTTTTTGATGGAGAAAACGAGATTCATAATGGGGCTGACGATAATGCTAGCGGGGTAAGCATATTAATGAATATAGCAGAAAACATTCAAGAGTTAGACTATTATAATTATTTGTTTATTGCTTTTTCTGGAGAAGAGCATGGACTTTTCGGCTCTTCTTTTTATGCAAAAAATCCAACCATTAATTTAGAACATGTTCGGTTTATGATTAATTTTGACATGGTAGGTAGATTAAATAAAGATAATATGCTCGCCGTAAATGGAGTTGGCACAAGTGACGAATGGGAATATTTGCTTAATGAAGCTAATAAATTTCAGTTTAATTTAAAAACAACGGAATCAGGCATTGGACCTTCTGACCACACCTCATTTTATTTGCAAGACATTCCTGCAATTCATTTTTTCACTGGACAACATTCCGATTATCATAAACCATCAGATGATGTAGAAAAAATTAATTTTGAAGGAATGTATAAAATATATGAATATGTAATGAGTATAATTGTTAAATCAACAGAGATAAATGATTTTTCGTTTCAAAAAACTCAAAGTGACAGTCAGACGTCGCCAAAATTTTCAGTTACACTAGGAGTGATGCCAGATTATATGTTTGATGGTGTTGGCATGAGAATTGATGGGGTTTCTAAAAACAAGACAGCATCAAAATATGGAATTCTGAAGGGAGATATTGTCGTGCAAATGGGCAGTGTCGATGTTAAAGACATGACAAGCTATATGAAGGCGCTTTCTCAGCACCAAAAGGGCGATTCTACTAACGTAAAATTAAATAGAGGAGGCAAAATAATTTCTGTAGATATTGTTTTTCAATAAAACTCGTTTAGTTTTTACTTCACGATATGAGATGTGTTTTACGCATAATTAATACTCTCTTTAATATATTAGGCCTGTTGAAATTATTGTTCTTGAAACGTGGATAATAATTTTTCATATTCCTGAAATTTATGTTGACGAATTGGCCTTATTTTTAGTTCGGTATTAAAATAGAGTAATAAACAAGGAGAGATCTTTTTATACTGATTTACATATTTATATTTGATCATCTCTCTATTTCGAATGCGCTGCTTAATTTTATTGTGATATGGATACATTCAAAAATATATGCATGTTATTGGTTCATTAACCCCTCAATTTCTTCGATTTCAATAGGAGCGCTGCCCATTAGATCTTTGTTTCCATTTTCAGTAATTAAAATGTCATTTTCTAAACGGATCCCCAATTTTTCTTTTAAAATGTAAATTCCAGGCTCACATGTAAATATCATCCCAGGCGTAATTTCCCAATCTAAATTTCCCACGTCATGCACATCTAGTCCTAAATAATGTGATGTCCCATGCATAAAGTATTTTTTATATAGAGGTTTTTTTGGGTCTTGTTTTTGAACATCATGCTTGTCTAGTAAATTTAATTTTATCAGCTCTGTCTCCATAATCCTTCCAACCTCTTTATTATATTCTTTAATTATTACTCCAGGACGCAACATTTTTGTTGCTGCTTTCATGACAGTTAATACAGAGTCATAAACCGCACTTTGCCTATCTGTAAATCTCCCGTTTACAGGTACCGTTCTTGTTAAGTCGGAGGTGTAATTTGAATATTCAGCCCCAAAATCCATTAACAAAATGTCCCCATCTTTACATTCTTTATTGTTATTGGTGTAGTGTAAAACACAAGAATTAGCCCCCGAGGCAATAATAGGTTGATATGCGAATCCACTCGACCGGTTAATTAAGAATTCATGTATTAATTCTGCCTCAAGTTCATACTCCATTGTACCAGGCTTTATAACAGGCAGTATTCTTCTTAGCCCCTTTTCCGTAATATCACATGCCTTTTGCATTATATCAATTTCTTCAGATGACTTAATAACTCTAAGTCGATGCATTATTGGAGCGACTTCTTTTATTTCTTTTTTTGGGTATTTATTAGTAAGCATTAAACGAAATCTGTCATCTCTGGTTTGCACTTCTGAAGCCGAGCGACTATGTAGGTTTTTATTTAAATAAATATTGTTTGTTTGAGAGATTATTTCATTTAGCTTTTCCCATAATTTATCAAGCCAAAAAACATTTTTTACACCTGAAATTTTAAAGGCATTTTCTTTTGTCAATTTTTCCCCTTCCCATATAGCAATATGTTCATTTGTTTTTTTTAAGAACAAAACCTCTCTCATCTCTTTTTTTGGGTGCTGAGGAGAAAGAACCAGGATACTCTCTTCTTGGTCAATACCGCTAAGCCATAACAAATCGTTGTTTTGTCTAAAAGGCATTGTTCCGTCTGCATTAGTTGGCATAACATCGTTAGAGTTAAAAATAGCCGTACTATTATCCAGAAATTTATTTGCAAATAATAATCGGTTTTGTATAAATAATTTTGATTTTATAGGGGGGTATTTCATAATTAAACTGTAATATTTTGACAAAGTAAACAAATTCCAATCTAATCTATAATCATTCTGAATTATAATTTTATAAATTAATTTTAAGATAGTTTATAAATTCTACAGTATCTTTGCATTAACTGTTTTTAACGTGGGAGCTGAAAAAGAGACATATTCAATTATAAAAAAAGTGCTAATGGCGCTTTCGGGTATCTTTTTAATGGTGTTTTTGTTGCAACATCTAATAATAAATTTTTTCTCCGTATTGAGCCCTGAATTATTTAATAAAGCCTCACATTTTATGGGTACTAATTTTTTAGTGCAATTTGTTTTGCAGCCGATTCTAATTTTTGGGGTTTTCTTTCATTTAATAATGGGCTTGGTTCTTGAATATCAAAACAAAAAGTCAAGACCAATTAGCTATTCATATAATAATCCGTCAGAAAATTCTAGCTGGATGAGTCGTAACATGATTATTACAGGAATTATGATCATGCTGTTTTTGGCACTACATTTTTACGATTTTTGGGTGCCAGAAATTAAATATAAGTACATTGATTTTAATGCTGAAAATGCGGAAAGGTACCATGAAGAATTAGAGCATAAATTTCATGATCTTTGGAGGGTTGCAATATATTGCGTGTCATTTGTTTTTTTATCACTTCACCTCCAGCATGGTTTTCAGTCATCTTTTCAGTCAGTAGGATTTAAAAACAACAAACATGCTGATAAAATTAAAATAGCCAGCAACATATATGCTATTGGCGTCCCTTTTGGATATATTTTTATTGCAATATTTCATTATATAAATTATATTTCCTAGTTTAAAAAAAATTGACTATTTTTGTAACACATATTATTAATGAAAGGATCAAATTTTTTTATAAGAAGTGTTACAAAAAAAACTAAAAAAAAAGAGCATACATCTTAATGTGTGTTAAACACTAATTTATAGAACTATTTAAAAAACAAAAAGATATTGTAACACAAAAAACATGAAGAGGGTAACGTTTTCACTAAATTACAGGAAGCCTAAATTTGCTTACAAAAAGAATGAGGAGCTTATGGTGTGCCTTAGGTATTATTACAAATCTGAAGGGAAAAGCAAGGTAAAAAAGACAAGTACAGGAGTTAGGTGTAAAATCTCTGATTGGGATGTTGACTGGCACAAAACAAGCGCAAGAATGCCGATTAAAAGTTCTGACTCAGATTATCAGAACAAAAATAAAATTTTACAAAGAAAGTCAAAAGAGCTATTAAAAAATGTTGATCAAATGATTTCCGCTAGTCAAAAAACTTTTTCTAACATATTGGACCCTAAAGTTCCGGCAGGTAAATTGAATAGTAAATGGACTAATCATAAAAATACTATTGATTTGGTTAATCCTTCAAACAAAAGGAATATAGATATTATTGTAGTTGGAACGGGATTAGCAGGAGGATCTGCCTCAGCAACACTAGCAGAGTTGGGATATAATGTAAAAACATTTTGCTATCAAGACTCACCTAGAAGAGCGCATTCAATTGCTGCGCAAGGAGGAATAAATGCTGCAAAAAACTATCAAAATGACGGGGATTCTGTTTATAGATTGTTTTATGACACTGTTAAGGGTGGAGACTATAGATCAAGAGAGGCAAATGTTTATAGGCTTGCTGAAGTTTCGACAAATATTATTGATCAGTGTGTAGCTCAAGGGGTGCCATTTGGCAGAGAGTATGGTGGCCTCTTAGATAATAGGTCATTTGGAGGTGTGTTGGTTTCACGGACATTTTATGCTAAAGGGCAAACAGGTCAACAATTACTACTGGGCGCATATTCTGCTATGAATAGGCAAATTGGAAAAGGAAAAATAACCCCTTTTAATAGGCATGAAATGGTGGAGCTTGTTAAAGTTAATGGTAAAGCGCGGGGTATTATAGCTAGAAATCTTGAAACTGGAGAGTTAGAGCGTCATTCAGCGCACGCAGTAGTTATTGCTAGTGGAGGGTATGGCAATGTGTTTTTCTTATCAACTAATGCCATGGGCTCAAATGTTACTGCAGCATGGAAGGCACATAAAAAAGGGGCATTCTTTGCTAATCCCTGTTATACGCAAATTCATCCAACATGTATTCCAAGAAGCGGAGACCATCAGTCCAAACTTACATTAATGTCGGAATCTTTAAGGAATGACGGCAGGATTTGGGTTCCTAAAAATTTAGAAGATGTTGAAAAAATAAAAAAAGGGAGTTTGAAACCAACAGAAATAAAAGAGGAAGAAAGAGATTATTATTTAGAAAGAAGGTACCCGGCGTTTGGCAACTTAGTGCCTCGTGATGTAGCTTCAAGAGCAGCAAAAGAGAGAATAGATGAGGGTTTTGGTGTAAATAAAACTGGAGAGGCTGTTTTTTTAGATTTTGCTACAGCTATTGAGCGTTATGGAAGGCAACAAGCGGCTGTTGAAAGAATTAAAAATCCTACTAAAGAAAAGATAATAGAGTTAGGGGAAAGGATAATTGAAGCTAAGTATGGGAATTTGTTTCAAATGTACGAGAAGATAGTAGCTGAAAACCCGTACAAAACCCCCATGATGATATATCCTGCAGTACACTATACAATGGGAGGGGTTTGGGTTGATTATAACTTAATGACCACCATACCTGGTTGTTATTGTATTGGAGAGGCAAATTTTTCTGACCATGGAGCTAATCGACTGGGAGCCTCTGCTTTAATGCAGGGGTTGGCGGACGGGTATTTTATACTTCCGTATACTATTGGCGACTATTTAGCTAATGAAATTAGGACAGGGCCTATTTCTACAGATACAATTGAATTTGAAAAGGCAGAAAAAGAGGTGGTTAATAGAATTAATAAATTAATGAAAATCAAAGGAGAAAAGCCGGTTGATTATTTTCATAAAAAGTTAGGAAAAATAATGTGGGAATATGTTGGCATGTCAAGAAATGAAATAGGGCTAAAAAAAGCTATTAAAGATATTGCTAGTTTAAGAAAAGAATTTTGGTCAAATGTTAGGATTCCTGGCAGTCAAGATAGTTTAAATCAAGAACTTGAAAAAGCAGGCAGGGTTGCAGATCTGCTGGAACTGGGAGAACTTTTTGCGAAAGATGCTTTAGAAAGAAACGAATCTTGTGGAGGTCATTTTAGAGAAGAGTCAGTTGAAATTGATGGGGCACAAAAAGGAGAAGCAAAACGAGATGACATAAATTACGCTAATGTTTCTGCGTGGGAATATGTAGGCGAGCCCTCGCAAGCAATACTTCATAAGGAAAAGCTAGAGTTTAAAAATATTGAATTAAAACAAAGAAGTTATAAATAAAATATATTATGGATTTATTACTTAAAGTTTGGCGACAAAAAAATAGAAAACATAAAGGTAAGATAGAAGATTATCATATATCTAATATTTCTGAAGACTCTTCATTTTTAGAAATGCTGGATATACTTAATAATAAACTTATTATTGAAGGCAAAGAACCAATAGCATTTGATCACGACTGTAGAGAGGGTATTTGTGGCATGTGTTCCTTATATATTAATGGAAGAGCCCATGGACCGAGCCGAGGTGTTACTACTTGCCAATTGCACATGAGGATGTTTAATGATGGGGACACAATATATATTGAACCTTGGAGGTCAAAAGCAATGCCAGTTATCAAAGATTTGGTTGTAGATAGGTCTGCATTTGATAGAATACAGCATGCAGGAGGTTTTATATCTGTTAATACATCAGGAAATTCACAAGATGCAAACGCTATACCAATAGAAAAAAATGACGCCGACAAAGCATTTGATGCCGCTGCGTGTATTGGTTGTGCCGCTTGTGTTGCTACTTGTAAAAATGCTTCAGCAATGCTTTTTGTTGCTGCGAAAGTTTCTCAATATGCATATCTTCCTCAAGGGCAGGTTGAAAGAAAAGAAAGAGTGAAAAACATGGTTGCTCAAATGGATAAAGAAGGTTTTGGAAATTGTACTAATACGGGAGCTTGCGAAATAGAATGCCCAAAAGAAATTTCTATTAAATATATTGCAAAAATGAATAGAGAATACCTTGCGGCCACGCTCACTTCAGAATAAGGCAGCTATTATCTGTACTAAAAAAGCTTGCTATTCACAGCCTTGTATATACAATATTTCAAAACTATCGACTAAAAGGTTTTTTTGATTGCTTAAAACAGGGCTTACTATTCTTCCGTACATAACACATTCCATAGGAAAATATTCCATTTCGCAAACTGCTAAATATAGCTCTTGCACCTCCTGCATGTCTTCATTAATAAATTTTATATTATATTCTTCAAGTGATTTATCATCCTTAAAAATATGCATTCCCTCTCCGTATATCCAACTTCCACTATAGTTTGTTTTACGTAAGGATTCACTAATGATATTATTCTTACTTTTAGAAAAGTTAATAGTATCGGAATCCTTTTGTATGAAATAGCAGAAGCATACCACAAGCAAAGATAAAAAGAGATATTCTAACTTTTTTTTCATTTGTAAAAATTCATCAAACTGATATATTGCCAGCTTTTTTTAGGTATTAAATAAGAGACGTCAATATTTGACTTTATAGACTGCCTAATAACTGCAGAGGAAATGTTCATTAGTGGGCAACCCTCAATAAGTTTAATGTTTGGATGTTTTTTTTCTATTTTAAAACCAGGTCTTGGGAAAATATATATATTGTAGTTTTCTAGTATTTGCTTATAATTTTTCCACATATAGAAGTCGTTTAAATTATCTGCACCCATTATAATTATATAATCATTTTCAGGATTTTGACTTTTAATTTTAATTAAAGTGTCAAAGGTATATGAAGGTTGAGGCATATTAAATTCAATATCTGAAACTTGTAATTTGCTATTGTCATTAATACCCATTTTTATAATTTTAAACCTGTGCTCTTTCTCTAGTATTTCTGCTTTTTGTTTAAATGGGCTCATAGGAGAAATTACAAATATTACCCTGTCTATGTCTGAGTAATTAGCCATGTAAGAAGCTATAGTTTTATGTCCATTATGAAGTGGATTAAAAGTGCCAAAGAATAAGCCAATTTTCATGTCTAATCGGTAATAAAATTTTGTACTAATTTTCTTGCTTCTTCACAAGCAGTATTAAAATTGTCGTTTAGTATTGTTTTGTCAAATTTAGAGCTTTCTGCAATTTCTTTCTCAGCAATTTCTAATCTAATTTGCAAACTTTTTTCAGACTCAGTATTCCTCTTAATTAATCGCTTTTTTAATATGTCTATTGATGGGGGCATAATAAAAATAGCTAAACATTCATCAGCATATTGATTTTTGATATTTAACCCTCCGATTACATCCACATCAAATATTATCGTATTAGATTTTTGCGTGGCTCTTGTTATTTCTGATTTTAGCGTGCCATAAAATTGATTTTTATAAACCTCTTCCCACTCTAGAAACTCTTTGTTTTTAATTTTTTCTTTGAATTCTTGTGTGGTTAAGAAATAATAATCTTCGCCATCTATTTCGTTTTCTCTTTTGTCTCTGCTGCAAGCAGAAATTGAAAACGCGAGTTGTGAGATGTTTTGCAATAAATATTGTACTATTGAAGTTTTTCCTGCACCTGAAGGTGCTGATATCACAATGAGTTTAGCCACTATAAAATATTTGATATTTGTTCTTTAATTTTTTCTAATTCATCTTTCATTTCTACGACAATTTTTTGCATACTTGCATCTGAAGATTTTGACCCAATAGTGTTAATTTCTCTACCTATTTCTTGCCCAATAAAGCTTAATTTTTTACCATTCGGAGCGCCGGTACTTATTGTATTTTTAAAATAACTTAGGTGTGCATCTAGTCTTACTTGCTCTTCTGTAATGTCTTGTTTCTCCAAATAGTAAATAAGTTCTTGTTCAAGTCTGTTTTCATCAATATTATTGGAGTCAATTTTCATAATTTTTTTTAGCAAGGTTTTTTTAACTTTTTTAATTCTTGTTTTGGCTAAAGGGGCAATTTGATTTAATAAAGAAGCCAGCGTGCGTATTCTTGACTGAATATCCTTTTCTAATTTTTCGCCTTCATTTAACCTAAAACTTAACAAATCAGAGATCGCACAATCTATTCCTTTTTGTATCTTTCCCCATTCGTTTTCACCAACCTCTTCTTTTCTCTTTTGTATTATATCAGGCAATCTTAAAATGCTAGACAATATATCTTTGTTGTTCAGATTTAACTTTGTTGCTATTTTTGTGATTTGCGTAAAGTAGTTATTAATTAAGGTGTTATTTAATGTGTAATTTGTTGAATTTTCTAACTGCTCCTTCCAAATAGTAAGCTCAATTTTCCCTCGTTTTAGTTTTTCAGATATTAAATTTCTAATTAAAATTTCCTTATCCTTGTAAATAGAAGGCATTTTTATATTCGTGTCTATTTGTTTAGAGTTTAGTGATTTAATTTCAATTGTAAAATTTGCGTTATCTAAATTAATTTCGGCCTTGCCATAACCCGTCATAGATTGTATCATTGTATAAATTTTTTTACAAATTTAGGAAAGTTTATCTTTTTTTTGCTTAAATGAAGTATCGCTCACTAAATATACTCCTATAAATATAAGTAATGCGGCAATAATTTTTTGATTATCTAAACTGTCTGCGCCCCAAAATATTGCAAACATTGTTGCTAGAATAGGCTGTAAATAAATGTAAATACTAACAGTAGTTGGGCTTAATTGTTTTAGCGCAGATGAATTTAATAAATATGCGACAAAGGTTGTAAAAATTACAACAAAAGCAATTTTTAGATAAATAATATTTGGCATGTCATTCCATTTTATGTCTGTTAAACTATTATATCCAAAAGGAATTATGTATAAAACTCCGAATCCAAATAAATAAAGTAAAATGGTAATTGGATGGTATTTGTTAAGAAGTGGCTTTACAAGGACTAAATATAAGCCATAGCTGGAAGCGTTAATAAATATAAGTAGATTTCCTGTTTGGTGGCTTGAGGCCCAATCAACATTCCCCTGTTTTAGTATTAATATAGCTGCTCCAAATAAACCTATAAAAATACCTGTGCATTTTTTAAAAGTTATAGCGTCTTCTAAAATTAAAAAAGCAAGCAAGATAACTAGTATTGGATTAACTGTCATTACAATTGCAGCATTTATAGGCGTAGTCAAGTTTAATCCTTCGAAAAAAAATAACTGATTAATTGCTACTCCAAAAATGCTACAGATTGATAGCCGCCAAATATCTTTTCTATCAACCTTTTCGTTAACAAAAAGAAAGTATGAAATAGAAAACAAAATAAGCGCCCCAATTACTCGTAATAAGATAAAGCCTTTTGGCATAATAAAACTAGGCATCACATCTTTGGCAAAAGTATAATTAATAGCATAAATTGTATTTGCCAATATTAATGAGATGTGAGCTAAAATGGTTTTGTTCAAGAGGATTATTTTTCAGCAAAAGTAAAATTTAATGCCGCAACTTTTAATACTTTTGCTTAAAAGAAAAAATATGAAATTTGGCACTAAAGTAATACACGCTGGGCAACAGGCAGACCCAACAACAGGAGCAATAATGACTCCAATATATCAAACCTCAACTTATATTCAAGAGACCCCAGGCAAACACCAGGGATATGAATACTCACGTACAGGAAACCCTACAAGGCATGCCCTAGAGAAAAACCTAGCTGTTTTGGAAAACGGAAAACATGGACTCTGTTTTGGCAGTGGTCTAGCAGCAATAGATACTATTATTAAATTGCTATCTCCGGGAGACGAAATAATTTCTACAAATGATTTATATGGAGGCACATATCGTATTTTTACAAAAATATTTGAAAATTATGGAATTAAATTTCATTTTGTTGGCATGCATAATGCCGAAAAAATTGAAGGTTTTATAAATCAAAACACTAAAATGCTTTGGGTAGAAACACCAACAAACCCAATGTTAAACATTGTTGATATTAGCTCGTTAAGCAAGGTTTCCAAAAAACATAATCTTATTTTTGTGGTAGACAATACTTTTGCCACTCCTTATTTGCAAAGGCCTTTAGATTTAGGGGCCGATATTGTTATGCACTCTCTCACAAAATATATGGGAGGGCATTCAGATATAGTAATGGGGGCGGCTATCTGTAAAGACGATTTTTTAGCTGAAAAACTGTATTTTATTCAAAATTCATGTGGAGCCGTACCAGGTCCTATGGATGCTTTTTTAGTTTTAAGAGGAATCAAGACGCTACACCTAAGAATGCAAAGGCATTGTGAAAATGGTAAAGCAATTGCCGTCTATTTAAAAAACCACCCAAAAGTTTGCGATGTATACTGGCCAGGATTTAAATCTCATCAAAATCATGATATTGCGAAAAAACAAATGAACGATTTTGGAGGGATGGTTTCTTTCAACCTTAAGGGGAATAAATTGAAAGATGCAACAACTGTAGTGTCAAGCATGCATTATTTTGCGCTTGCAGAAAGTTTAGGAGGTGTAGAGTCTTTGTGTGGTCATCCAGCTTCTATGACTCATGCTGCAATTCCTAAAAAAGAAAGAGAACAATCAGGAGTGGTTGACTCACTAATTAGGCTAAGTGTAGGTGTTGAAGATGCAAGAGATCTAATAGAAGATTTGCAACAAGCATTAGAAAAATTATAATTAATTGCTACAAGTCGCCTTCATAACAGGAACCAGTAGAGGAATTGGCAAGGAAATTGCCGAGCTTTTACTTAGGCAACAATATCAGGTATTCGGATACTCAAGAACTAATACAATTCAACATCCTAACTTTGTTTTTACAAGAGTTGATCTGTCAGATTTAGAAACGGTAAGAGCCATTAAATTTCCTTTATTTAATAAAGCAAATGTGATACTTATAAATAATGCTGCTAGAATTGGAGATATCTGCCCTTTAAATATTAAAACATCAAAAAGCATAATTAATGATTACAATCTTAATATTATTACACCTACAATTTTATGCGCAAATTTTATTAATTCATTTAATGGATCTAATAAAATGATATTTAATATTAGCTCTGGCGCTGCTAATAGCGCGATTCCTTCTTGGTCTACTTATTGCGCTACTAAAGCATCTTTAGATGCATTAACAAATGTTATAGCAGCAGAGCAACATAGTGACTTAAAAATATATTCGATTTCTCCAGGCGCAGTTAATACTAAAATGCAGGAAAAAATAAGAGCAACTCATATTGATCGGTTTCCTTTATTAGATAAATTTATCAGTTATTTTGAAAAAAATGAATTACAAAACCCTACTATTATTGCAGAAAAATTGTGGTATATTATTCAAAATACCAATAAATTTGACCAAAATTTTGTGTTAATTCGTGATATCGATATAAAATAGTAGTTTTTTCTTTAATTTTTAAGAAAAATTGACTTTTTTAACTGATTATCAGTCACTTATGTGTTGTTGTAATTTTTAACAAGTTTCTGTTTAAAAACTTAATTATTTAATTATATATTTCATCGCTAAAATGAATGTAAATATCTGATTATCATGTTTTTATTAAAAAAAAATGTGCGTCATAATTCAAATATTACGAAAATCAACATTTAAAAGATTTTTATACAACTACCCCATATTCCATCAAATTATATTCTAAGTTTGGCCTCAATATTAACCAAATTATTTAAAAATTATGGACGGAGTATTTAAGTACATGAACGGCTTCTTTAAGGGGCTATCAGGTTTAATCATGACAGTTTTAGGTCTTGGAGTAGCAGTAGAAATCCTTTTTGGAGGAGGTGCTATGATGGGTATATCTGTTATTGATAATGTAATGGCAGTAATTAATGGTCTTGGAAATGCAGGATTTGCCGGACTAGTTGGATTATGTGTATTATGGAATCTATTAACAGCTAAGTAATAAATAGATGCGCTTTTTTAAAATAGCCCTGCAATTGTAGGGCTATTTTATTTTATATATTTACCAACATAAAATTAAATAATACACATATGAATAATTTATTCTCAGATCTTAAGAAGTTATTAGAATCAGCAATATTTATAGGCGTTCAATTTTTATGTTTAGGTGTTATTATACAATTACTAATTGATGCCAAAATATTAGGGTGGGATCCTGTTGGGAATATTAGAGATGCGGGCCCTTCTTTTATTGGAGTTTTGGCATTTATAGTTTTATACATTCTTTTTATAAAAAAGCAAGATTAATGTGCTTCTAGCCAATTGCTACCCTCTCCAATATCCACAATTAGAGGGACGTTTAACTTAACCGCCTCTTCCATTTTTGTTCTTACAAGAAGCTTTAATTCTGAGGATTCAGATTTATGCATGTCAAATATTAATTCATCGTGTACTTGCAAGAGCATTTTAGATGAAAGATTTCTTTTTTCAATCTCTTTGTCAATATTTATCATTGCTATCTTAATAATATCAGCCGCAGAACCTTGTATAGGTGCATTTATAGCATTTCTTTCTGCCATTGCTCTTATTACCCCATTTTTTGCATTAATATTTTTTATAGGCCTTTTCCTGCCCATAATAGTTTCTACATATCCGTTATTTCTTGCTTGATTAATTGACCAATCCATATATTCTTTTACTTTAGGAAATTGTTTAAAATAATTATTAATTATCTCATGAGCTTTTTTGCGATTAACACCAATATTTTGAGACAAACCAAAAGCAGAAATACCATAGATAATTCCAAAGTTTACAGATTTGGCATTCGAACGCATATTTCTATCAACCTCTGATAATGAAACATCATATACTTTGGCGGCTGTTGCTGTATGTATGTCAACGTTTTGTTTAAAAGCGTTAAGCATATGGCTGTCTTTACTTAAAGAAGCCATTATTCTAAGCTCAATTTGAGAGTAATCTGCTGACATTAAGCAATAATTATTGTTTCTAGCAATAAAAGCTTTTCGCACTTTCATGCCTTCATTTGTTCTAATAGGGATATTTTGAATATTAGGCTTTGCTGAAGAAAGACGGCCAGTAGAAGCAACGGCTTGATTAAAAGTTGTGTGAATTCTATTAGTTTTATTGTTAACTAAATTAGGCAATGCATCTATATAAGTAGAGAGTAATTTTTGGATTCCTCGATAAGTTAAAATTTCTTTAATTATGGGGTGTGCAGTTTTTAATTTCAGCAATTCTTCTTCTGAAGTTGCATATTGCCCTGACTTTGTTTTTCTAGGCTTTTTACTTAATTCCATTTTTTCAAAAAGCACTTCACCCATCTGTTTAGGAGAAGAAATATTGAACTGTACGCCAGCTAAATCATGAATTTTTGATGTAATAGAATCTAATTTTTTAGTAAGCGTAACACTAAAATTATTTAACATTTTTACGTCAAGAGCGACTCCTTCGATCTCCATTTTTGCTAATACTCTTGATAATGGCAATTCTATTTTTTCAAATAATTCTGTAATTCCATTTGTTGTTATTTCTTTTTTTAGAACTTTATAAAGATTTAAAATGGCTAGTGATTTTTCACAAGCATAATCAGTAATTAAATTTGGTTTTATTTCAGAAAACAGAATATTAGCATTTTTGATATTTGATATGCTGTTTTTTTCTTTTAAGGATATTTTAAGATAGTTTTCTGTGATGACATCTATTGTGTTTCGCATTTCAGGGTGCAATAGATAATGAGCAATTTGTATGTCAAAAATATTTCCTTTAATTAGAACCCCATAATTAAAAAGAATTTTAAATGCATGCTTTAAATTAAATCCTATTTTTTGTACTTTTTCATTTTCAAAAAGGTCTTGGATTATAGAAACCTTTAATTTCTTTAATGAAATATAATAGCTATTATTTTCAAGATAGCTTATCGCAATTCCCGTGAGCTCTTCATTGTCGGTAATTAAATGAAAAGCAAATTTTTTATGTTTTTTTATTTCAATCGCAAGATCCTTAATAGAACCTTTATTTTCAAGAAACTTAAAATATTCAGTGGTTTGTCTTTCACTTTTTTTAGCTGATTGGGAAAACAGGTTAAATTGCACTGATTGGGGTGTGTTTTTAGCAGTAGATATTGTTTTTTTTGGGGATGACCCACCAATTGTTCTTTTTAAAAGTGTTTTAAATTCTAATTCTTCAAAAAGTTCAGTTAGTTTGTCGTTATTAATTGGTTCATACTTCATGCTATATTCATCAAATTCTATAGGCACATCTGTAATGATAGTCACCAGTTTTTTACATAATAATCCTATTTCTTTTGAAGACTCAATGTTTTCCTTCATTTTCCCAGTTAATTCATGAGAATTTTTAAACACCCCTTCCATGGAACCATATTGTTTTAAAAACTTTTGAGCAGTTTTTTTTCCGACACCTGGAATCCCAGGTATATTATCTGCAGAGTCCCCCATCATGCCTAAAAAATCAATTACTTGCTCTACTTTGTCAATATTAAATTTTTCAAGAACTTCGGGCACTCCCCAAATATCTGTAGAGCGCCATTTATTTCCTGGGCGATACATAAAAATATTTTCTGAAACTAATTGGGCAAAATCCTTATCAGAAGTCATCATATAAGTTGTGTAGCCTTTTAGCTCTGCTTTTTTGGCTAATGTACCAATTATATCATCCGCTTCAAACCCATCTTTGTAAAGCTTGGGGATATTAAACGCGAGTAATAATCTATCTATATAAGGAAGGGCATCACGGATACCATCTGGCATCTCGTCTCTTTGCGCCTTGTATTCTGGATATTCAATATGACGCTCGGTCGGCCCGCTTCTATCAAAAACCACTGCAATATGCGATGGTTTTTCCTTGCGAATCACTTCATTAAGCGTATTGGTAAAACCAAAAACAGCTGATGTATCAATCCCCTTGGAATTTATTCTTGGATTCTGCGCAAATGCAAAGTATGCTCTATAAATAAGAGCAAATCCGTCTAAAAGAAATAATTTTTTTTCATTTATCATCTTAATGTAAAAATACAATTTATCTACATTATTTACTTACTTTTACTACTTTAATCTTTAAGGTGAATAAATTAGAAAAATCAAAATTTATACAGGCGTTATATATTCCATTTATTTTTATTTTAATAATGTGGTGTGTCAAAATAATAGAGTTAAAATTAGGTATTTCTTTTATTCAATATGGAGTATTCCCAAATAAAATTAATGGGCTAAAAGGAATCTTGTGCTCGCCTTTTATTCACCAAGGTTACACGCATTTAATTAACAACACATATCCAATATTAATTCTTGGAGGTTTTTTATTTTTTTCATATCGCAAAATAGCCATACAAATTTTTATTTTGTTATTTTTTATTTCTGGGCTATTTCTTTGGTTTATTGGCAGAGAATCGTTTCATATTGGCGCTAGTGGGATGATTTATGCTCTTTCTTCGTTTTTATTTTTTAGTGGATTAATTCGCAAAAACTCAAATTTATCTGCCTTGAGCCTTATAGTTGTTTTTTTATATGGATCTATGTTTTGGGGGATGATTCCAAGTAATACATCTGTTTCCTGGGAAGGTCATTTTTCAGGATTTTTAGCTGGTATTATACTAGCTGTAATTTTCAGAAAAAAAGGTCCCAAAACAAAAAAGTATCAATGGGAAATAGATGAAGAATTAGAAGAAAAAGAAAATAAATTTATAATTAATTAAATTTAAAAATAAAAATTCAAAGTTGAAATACATATTGTTTTATTCTTGAAAAATGTATTTTTGTGAAACATGAAAAACATTAGAAATTTTTGCATTATTGCGCATATAGACCATGGGAAGTCTACTTTAGCAGATCGATTGTTAGAATTTACTGGAGCTGTTTCAGAGAGAGACGCGGAAGCCCAATTGCTTGACAACATGGATCTTGAAAAAGAAAGAGGAATTACAATCAAAAGCCACGCCATACAAATGGACTACACGCATAATGATGAGGATTATATTTTAAATTTAATTGATACTCCTGGCCATGTCGATTTTTCTTATGAAGTGTCCCGCTCAATTGCTGCATGTGAAGGAGCTTTGTTAATTGTTGATGCCGCACAAGGAATTCAGGCGCAAACTATTTCTAATCTATATTTAGCACTGGAGCATGAGCTAGAGATTATTCCTATTTTAAATAAGATTGACCTACCATCAGCCGAACCCGAGTTAGTAAAAGATCAGATTGCAAATTTAATTTTATGTGATCCAACAGAAGTTATTTCGGCAAGCGCTAAAACAGGCATTGGTATTGAAGATATTTTAATTTCAATTGTACACAAAATCCCCCCCCCTAAAGGAAACATCGACGCCCCCTTACAAGCCATGATCTTTGATTCAGTATATAATACTTTTAGGGGTATAGAGGCTTATTTTAAAGTAGTTAATGGCTCTATTAAAAAAGGTCAGAAAGTAAAATTTATGGCAACAGGCATGGAATATTATGCGGATGAGATAGGAGCATTAAGACTTAAACAATTCCCAAAGGAATCTTTAAAAGCAGGAGAGGTTGGTTATATTATTTCTGGAATTAAAACGGCAACAGAAGTTAAAGTTGGGGACACTATTACTACAGTTGAAGATTGTGCAATTGAGGCAATTAAAGGATTTGAAGATGTAAAACCTATGGTGTTTGCCGGTATATACCCTGTTGACACAGAAGATTTTGAAGATCTCAGGGGCTCAATGGAAAAGTTGCAATTAAATGACGCGTCATTAACATTTGAGCCAGAATCATCTGCTGCACTTGGTTTTGGTTTTAGATGTGGCTTTTTAGGAATGCTACATATGGAAATCATACAAGAAAGATTGGAAAGGGAATTTGAAATGACAGTTATTACAACTGTCCCCAACGTGTCTTATTATGCATATACTAAATCTGGAAAAATGTTGGAAATTCATAATCCTTCAGATTATCCTGATGCAAGCGTACTAGAAAGAGTTAAGGAGCCCTATATTCGAGCGCAAATAATTACAAAATCTGATTTTATTGGTCCGGTAATGAGTTTGTGTATTGCGAAAAGGGGAGAATTAACTAATCAAGTTTATTTAACTACTGATAGAGTCGAGCTAACTTTTGAAATGCCTTTAGGCGAAATAGTTTTTGATTTTTATGATAAGTTAAAATCAATTTCCAAAGGATATGCTTCTTTTGATTATACCCCAATTGAGTATAGAGAGTCTACTTTAGCAAAGTTAGATATTTTGTTAAACGGAGACCCTGTTGACGCATTATCTGCACTAGTGCATAAAGCAAATTCGTATACTTTAGGTAAAAAATTATGTGGAAAATTAAAAGAGCTTATTCCAAAGCAACAATTTGATATTGCGATACAATCTGCAATTGGTTCAAAGATTATTTCAAGAGAAACAGTAAAAGCTTTAAGAAAAGATGTAACCGCGAAATGTTATGGCGGTGACATTACAAGAAAAAGAAAGCTTTTAGAAAAACAAAAGAAAGGCAAAAAAAGAATGCGACAAGTAGGTAATGTAGAAATTCCACAAGAAGCATTTTTGTCAGTTTTAAAATTAGACGAATAATATAATTAATGGGTAGAGCATTTGAATTTAGAAAGGCTAGAAAATTGAAGCGATGGTCAAAAATGGCTAAAACATTTACTAGAATTGGCAAAGACATTGTGATGGCCGTTAAAGAGGGGGGCACAGATCCGAATACTAATTCTAGATTACGACAGGTGATGCAAAACGCAAAGTCAGCCAACATGCCTAAAGAAAACGTGTTGCGTGCTATTAAAAAGGCAAGCGACAAAGATACTGCTAATTATCATGAGATGTCATTAGAGGGGTATGCTGAGCATGGAATTGCCATTTTTGTTGACTGTACAACTAACAATAACAATAGAACAGTGGCAGATGTTAGGTCATATTTTAGTAAATGTGGAGGGACATTGGGAACAAATGGAGCGTTAGAGTTTATTTTTGATAGGAAAGGAGTATTTACGATTGAATACAGTAATATAAATATACATATTGACGAATTAGAAATGGAGCTTATAGATGGAGGATTGGAAGAACTAGATGTTGATAAAGAGTTCATTACATTATATTGTGATTTTACAGATTTTAACAATATGCAAAAAAAAATAGAGGAGTTAGGAATAGAGATTAATAATTCTGAATTACAAAGAATACCAAATAGTTTAAAAAAAATTAATGCTCAACAAGCTAGGCAAGTATTAAAACTATTAGATTTGCTTGAAGAAAATGATGATGTACAACAAGTGTTTCACAATATGGAATTAACAGAAGATGTTTTAGCAGTTATGAACAGTAATTAATAAATATGATGAATGTATTAATATTAGGAAGCGGAGGAAGAGAGCATGCATTTGCGTGGAAAATTGCACAAAGTAGTAGTTGCAATAAATTATTTATTGCGCCTGGCAATGCAGGGACAGATAAGCTGGGAAAGAACATAGATGTAGATATAAATAATTTTTTAAGTATTAAAGAGCTTGTAATTGCTAATGAAATAGCGCTAGTTTTAGTGGGGTCAGAAGAGCCATTAGTTAATGGAATTTATGATTTTTTTCAAGGAGATGAAATATTAAATAAGGTTGCATTAATTGGACCATCTAAAACAGGAGCCCAGCTAGAGGGAAGTAAAAAATTTGCGAAAGAATTTATGATGCGGCACGATATACCAACCGCAAGATATCAAGCATTCACAAAAGAGACTTGGAATAAAGGATGTTTATTTCTTGAAACCTTAGCCCCTCCTTATGTATTAAAAGCCGACGGTCTTGCGGCAGGAAAAGGAGTTTTAATTGTTGATGATCTTGAGACTGCGAAGAAAGAATTAAAATCTATGTTGTATGATGCTAAATTTGGCAAAGCATCTTCCACTGTAGTGGTTGAAGAGTTTTTAGAAGGTGTTGAGCTATCTGTTTTTGTATTGACAGATGGAGATTCTTATAAGATATTGCCTACTGCGAAGGATTATAAAAGAATTGGAGAGGGAGATACAGGTTTAAATACTGGTGGCATGGGAGCCATTTCTCCTGTTCCTTTTGCTGATAGATTTTACATTGAGAAAGTTGAAAGAGAAATTATTAAGCCAACTATAGAGGGGCTTAAGAAGGACAATATTATATACAAAGGGTTTATATTTTTTGGACTTATTAATGTAAAAGGCCAGCCAAAAGTAATTGAATATAATGTGAGAATGGGCGATCCTGAAGCGGAAGTTGTAATTCCAAGGGTAACATCTGATTTGTTACACTTGCTCAAAGGTATTACCGACGGAACTTTTAGCGAAAAAGATTTAGAAGTTACGAATGAAGTCGCAACAACAGTAATGCTTGTTTCGTCAGGCTATCCAGGAGCATATAAAAAAGGCAACAATATATCAGGGCTTGAACTTGTAGAAAATAGCCTTGTTTTTCATGCTGGAACAAAAAACAATGCTAATCTGCAAACAAATGGAGGAAGAGTCATTGCTATAACTTCATTATGTAGTGAAATTAAAACAGCGTTATCTAAATCATATAAAAATGCCGAAAAGATTAGTTTTGAAGGCAAGTATTATCGCAAGGATATAGGATTTGATTTATGAATGGGCGTGCTCTTCGTTGTTTTTTCTGTGCTGTATCATTTTAATAATCCATACAACTAAGAATATAGAAATTACACCAATGTAAGTGTAGTTTGGTATATTGCCAAGCATTTCAACAAAGTTAAAAATTAAGCCAAAGAAGTCTCCAATAGCATAAAATATTTCTTTCATAATTTTTGTGTTTATTTACTGTCACAAATTTAATTATTTTTTACGACTTAGCATGCTTTTAAAACACCTCATAAATCCTAAGCCCTCTATAATAATTTTTTTCATTATTTTTTGTTTATTTTTTGCAGTTTCCTCACTGATTTTTGCTGAACTTTCTTTAATATTTAACCATAATTATTTAAACACCAACATTGTGTTTGTACTAGCTATTATAACACCTATTTTATTAAGCTTAGGCCTTAATAATATTGTTTATGAAAATAATATTATTAGAAAAGAAAATTTGGTAATTGGGTGTGTGTTTATTTTAATTAGCTGTACTTTTATTAAAGCAGTTGAGGTTTGGGCGGCCACATTTTTGTTGCTTTTTATGTTTAATTTTGTAATAAAAAGCTATCAAAAAGACTTGCCCTTTTCTCAATTTTATAACGCGTCGTTTCTTTTAGGAGTGCTTACTTTCAGTTTTCCTAATTTAATTTTTTTATTTTTTCTTTTAATTATTAGTAGTATTAACTACAGCAATTTTAATTGGCGCATTTTTACAACTATTTTTTTAGGAATTAGCACACCATATTTTTTTTATTTTGTTTTTGTTTTTCTAACAGACAAAAAGTATACGCTTTTTAATGGGCTTGATGTCGGTCCAGATATTAGTTTAACTATTCACGACGCACATTTATCAAAGATAATTTGGTTTGCAGTCTTGTTGTTTATAGTAATATTTGCTTTTTTTGAACTATTTATATGGTTATACAAGAAAAGTATAAAATCTCGCAGAACATTTATGACGATTATTTGGTTTTTTATTATTACTGTTTTAATAGCAATTTATTCAGGGCATCAATATTTTTATTTTTCTTTTTTGCCTCTAGCTATTATTATAGGCAATTATTTTGTATATACTAAAAGTAGACTAATGGCAAATAGTTTATTTTTTTTGTTACTAGCTTCTTCTTTTTATTATAGATATATGATTGTTTTTAATGTGTAAATTTGCAGCATAAAATTTAAGCTTATGAAATTTGGTGTAGTTGTATTTCCTGGATCTAATTGTGATATGGACATGATTTATATTCTTGATAACGTTATGAAACAAGAGGTGGTAAAGCTTTGGCATAAAGACACAAATCTTCAAGAGGTAGACTTTGTAATTCTTCCTGGAGGATTTTCTTATGGAGATTATTTAAGATCAGGAGCTATTGCAAGAACCTCTCCTATTATGAAGGAAGTAATAGGCTTCGCAAATTCTGGAGGCTATGTTATGGGAATATGTAATGGGTTTCAAATCTTAACTGAAAGCGGATTGTTGCCCGGGGCTCTTTTGCACAATACGTCTCATAAGTTTGTTTGTAAAAATGTATATTTAAAAACAAATACAAACAATACATTGTTAACAAAATTGTATGATCATAACCCTATTAAGGTTCCCATTGCTCATGGAGAGGGTAGATATTTTACAGACGAAAAAAATTTGCAATCAGTAGTCGAAAATGATCAGATTTTATTTAAGTATTGCGATCAACACGGAGCGATTACTGATGATGCAAACCCTAATGGCTCGCTGTTGAATATTGCGGGTGTATGTAATAGAGAAAGAAATGTGTTTGGTATGATGCCACATCCAGAAAGGGCTTCCGATAAGGAGTTGGCGAATCAAGATGGAAAAATATTATTTGATAGTATTTTAAATTCTTTGTGTTAGTTAAATAACGCATATTTTACTAAAATTACACTTAAATAATATAGTTCAAATTACCCTTCACAGAGCTAGCAAAGTATTCTAAATATATTTTTGCGCAATTGTTTGACATATATAATTTTTATAAAAAGGCAGTGTCAAAACACTTTGATTTTTTAACAATTAAAGTTGATAAATAATTTTGTTTTTTTAAAATCTAAATACATGTTTTAAATTTTAAATTTAAATATTTGTAGTGTTTTTTGTCGATATTCCTCTTTAGTAATTGATAGGACAAATACAGATAAGGAGGCCCGATTTTAATAATATATAGTGCTTTTGTTAGCAGGCAATTGTTGAAAAAGATTTGGTCTGCACTATTTAAAATAGTTGTTTAATTGTATATTAGTTTTCAATTTTAAAATTTTAGTCATGCATATTGAAGTCATTTTTAAAAGAAGCCACTCTAAGATGCCATTTGAAATTGAGAAAATTTCTCAGGCAATACTAAAAGCCATGCTTTCAGTTAAGAATGGTACGCTGAAAGACGCGGAAAATATTGCTGCAAAAGTTCACGAGTCTTTATTAAAAAGACAAAAAGATATTCCAAATTATATTCCTAATGTAGAAGAAATACAAGACTTGGTAGAACAAACATTGATGCAGAGTGAGTTTTTAGATGTTGCAAAAGCATACATTTTATATAGAAACATTCAAACTAAAAAAAGGCAAAGAAATATATTTGAACGAAGACTTACTTTAAAGCCTTTTGAATACCCGGAGCTTTACGAATATGTTCCTGCTATTAGACATTCATATTGGATTCATACAGAGTTTAATTTTACTAGCGACATACAAGATTTTAAAACACACTTGTCAAAATTAGAAAAAAGTGCAATAAAAAACGCAATGCTAGCAATTTCTCAAATTGAAGTGGCTGTAAAAAACTTTTGGGGAGATATATATCACAAAATACCTAAGCCTGAAGTAGGGGCCGTAGGCTCAACTTTTGCGGAAAGTGAAGTGCGGCATACTGATGCATATTCACATCTTTTAGAAATTTTGGGGCTCAACACAGAATTTAAAAATTTAAAAAAGAATCCTGTAATTATGAAGAGAGTCCGATATCTAGAATCAGCACTAAACACTTCAAAAAGTGATAATGACAGGCAGTATGCCGAGGCTGTTTTATTGTTTTCTTTATTTATTGAACATGTTTCACTGTTTTCTCAGTTCTTAATAATTATGGCATTTAATAAATATAAAAATATGTTGAAAGGAATTTCTAATGTTGTAGAAGCGACTTCAAAAGAAGAGCAAATACACGGCGATTTTGGTATTGACTTAATAAACATTGTCAAAAAAGAAAATCCAGAATGGTTTGACTCTAAATATAGTTATAAAATTCAGACAATGTGTAAAAATGCATATGACTCTGAAAGCGCAATTGTAGATTGGATTTTTGAAGAAGGAGAATTAGATTTTCTCCCAAAGAAAATCATTAAAGAATTTATAAAAGATCGTTTTAATCGGTCATTAAACAGCATTGGTGTTAATAAGGTATTTGAAACGGACCAAAAACTTCTTGAAGAAACAGAATGGTTTAATGATGAGATTATAGGCACTAAGCATGTAGATTTTTTTGTTAAAAGGTCTATAAATTATAGTAAAAAAACACAAAGTATAACTTCTCACGATTTATTTTAGAACATGCAAGAAATAAAAAAAGATAAAACATTAAATAAGGCAACTGACTCTACCAAATATAATTATTTGATAAATGCAAGAAAATCTTCCAAGCGTATACAGAATAAAAAAGTAAGTTTTGATTGGCTAACAGAGCACAGTAGAAATTTTCTTGCTGCGGGATACGTGGCAGAAGGCGTTGCCCCAGAACTTAGAATAAGAGAGATAGCAGACCGAGCAGAAGAGATTTTAGGAATTAAAGGTTATAGTGATAAGTTTTATAATTATATGGAGCAAGGATTTTTCTCCCTGTCATCTCCTGTGTGGTCTAATTTTGGCAAGGAAAGAGGCTTGCCGATTAGTTGTTTTGGGTCAAATATTTCTGATGATATGGGAAATATTTTATTTACACAGTCGGAAGTTGGTATGATGTCAAAATTAGGAGGGGGAACATCTGGTTATTTTGGCAATATTAGACATCGAGGGTCAAGCGTTAAAAATAATGGAGAGGCTTCTGGCTCTGTACATATTATGCAGTTATTTGAAACAATGGTTGATGTTGTTAGTCAAGGCTCTGTAAGGAGAGGTAGATTTTCTCCATATCTTCCGGTTGAACATGAAGATATTTTAGAATTTTTAGATATAGGTACTGAAGGAAATCCAATCCAAGAATTAACACATGGTGTTACAGTAACAGATAAATGGTTACAAGAAATGATCGATGGAGACATGGAAAAGCGTACTATTTGGGCAAAAGTTTTACAACGAAGAGGAGAGATAGGCTATCCTTATATCTTTTTTAAGGATAATGCTAATAAAGGAGCGCCAGAGGTTTACAAGAACAACAATTATAGTGTTAATGCTAGTAATCTTTGCACCGAGATCATGCTTCCTTCAAATGATAAATGGTCATTTGTATGTTGTCTTTCCTCTTTAAATGTGCTGCATTACGAAAAATGGAAAAATACAGATGCGGTAGAAACCATGATATTTTTTCTTGATGCTGTAATAACTGAGTTTGTTGAAAAATTGGACGTTTATCGAGACTCTATTGAACTTGATGATCAGCAAACCTTTTTATTTATGAGAAAGGCATATGATTTTGCTAAAGACCACAGGGCATTGGGGCTAGGAGTATTAGGGTGGCATTCATTATTGCAGTCTAGAATGTTGGCATTTAATAGTCAAGAAGCATATAATCTTAATACTGAAATTTTTAAGAACATAAAAAATAAATCATATGATGCTTCTCAAAAATTAGCTAATATGTTTGGAGAGCCAGAAGTTTTAAAAGGGGTTGGCAGGAGGAATACAACTTTAAATGCTATTGCCCCTACAACATCATCTGCCTTTATTTTGGGTCAGGTTTCACAAGGCATTGAACCTATATGGTCTAACATTTATGTAAAAGATATAGCAAAGTCTAAGTCAACAATTAAGAACCCTTTTTTAGTTAAATTATTGCAAAAGAAAGATAAAGACAACAAAGAAGTATGGAGTTCTATTAGAGACAAAGATGGCTCGGTACAACATTTAGATTTTTTATCTGATGAAGAGAAAAATGTATTTAAGACTTATTCTGAGATTGATCAAATGGATATAATATATCAAGCTGCAAACAGACAAAATTATATTGATCAAGGTCAATCTGTTAATCTTATGATTCACCCAAACATGCCAGCAAAAGAAATTAATAAAATATATATTTCTGCATGGCAATTAGGTTTAAAATCGCTATACTATCAACACAGTATGAATGCTGCACAACAGTTTAAGCAAAATAAGGAGTGTGCTTCATGTGAGGCATAAAAAACTACTGGATCTACGAAGTCAGGTTTACAAAGTTATTATTTACCTTATAACCTGTTGCTATAAAATTTTAAGATGAGTTTTACTTTTGTATAATGAGATTAGAGATTATTATTATCTGTTTATTTTTACTCGGATGCGCACAAATTATTGCTCCCACTGGAGGGGAAAAGGATGTTAAGCCCCCAGTAATGTTAGATAGTGAAATTTTAGAATATGCAGAAAAGCATAACAACACAACTATTGTTTTTAAATTTGATGAATATATTCAGCTTCACAAATGGGATGAATATTTTTTTGTCTCACCCCCATTGAAACAAATTAATAAAACTATTGAGGGCAAACAACTTTCTGTAATTGTTAAGGATACGCTAATTCAAAATAGAATTTATCATTTTTCGTTAAATTCATGTGTTAAGGATAATAATGAAGGCAATATTTTAGACAGTTTAAATTATCAACTAAATCAAAGAAATAGTCCAGACACATTTTCTATTAGTGGAAATTTAAAAGAAGGCTATACACTAAGTGTTATAAATAATGCCTGGATTATGTTATTTAGTGACACCGCAAATGAGTCATTAATTTTTAAAGAAACACCTGCGTATATTTCCAAAACTGACAAAAATGGATTTTTTAACTTCCCAAACTTGGAGGCTTCAGACTATAAATTAGTTGCTTTAACAGGCTTAGATTTTATTTATGAACCTGGAGAAAAAATGGGTTTTATTGATGAAATTGTGAGCTCCAGACGGGACAGCGTAATTTCTGTTTTTGCTTTTGATCCAGAACATGAAGTTAATAGAGAGGACGCTTTAATAACCGCAGACAGTATCACCCTTAATGACAAAAATAAGGATTCTATTGTGCAAAACATTAACACTTCTCACGGAAAGCTTGAGATCATTAGTAACGCCCCCCCTAATTGTATATTTCAATTATTACAAGGGGAAGAAATAATAAAGGAGGCTTATTTTATTAATAAACCATATATAATTGACAGTATTATTGTCGGAAACTATAATTTAAAATATATTGAAGACACGAATAATGATAGTGTATGGAATACTGGTAGTTGGCAAAATAAAACACAGCCTGAGAGAGTAGTGAATTATCCTTCAGAAGTTATAATTCGCTTTAATTGGGATCTAAGTATAGAGTGGATTATTGAATGATAAACCTATCCTGGTCGTGTAAAAAATTCATTTTTTGCCGTATCTTTTTTAAATTTCCCATAGATATGTTGATTTGCATAACAGTTTCTTTATTTTTTTGAGTTGACAATAGTTCTTTGCCACTAGGGCTAAATATTTTAGAGCTTCCATTAAAAGAAATTCCGTTGTCATCTTTACCTATTCTATTAACACCAATAGTATAGCATTGATTTTCTATTCCACGAGCCCTTAAAAGAGCGTTCCAAGCACCAATTCGTTGAATTGGCCAATTTGCCAAATATATTAAAACGTCATAATTCTCATTATTTCTAGAGAAAACGGGGAAGCGTAAATCATAGCAGATAAGAGGACAAATTCTCCACCCTTCCTCTACTACTATTAACCTCTTTTGACCACTAGTTATAAATTCCTGCTCGTTAATTAATGAAAATAGATGTCTTTTGTCATAAATTGATATTGTACCTTTTTTTGAAATCCAAATTAAGCGATTATATACTTTGCCACATTCTAATACCATTAAACTTCCAGCAATAGCACATTTTTTTTGTTTAGAAATGTCTTTCATCCAACTGATAGTTTTGCCATTCATTTTTTCTGCAAGATGCTTAGATTGAGGACAGAAGCCTGTGTTAAACATTTCTGGCAATAAAATGAGGTCTGTTTTTTTAACAGACGAAATTAAATTTGAAAAATGCAAAATGTTTTTTTCTACATTTTGCCAATAAATATGAGATTGAACTAATGATATATTGAGCCGGTCTTTCATAAAATATCACGCTCTTTTACTCACTATAAATTACTTCTAAAACAGTTTGCCCTACCGCATTTAAGGTTTCTTTACTGATATTATTCATATTATCTTGATGTGTATGCCAATGTTTGTTAAAATTGTTTTTGGTAGCGGGGTCATATTCAATAATATCAATTGTTGGTATACCTATAATTGTATTTACATAATAGTGATCATCAATTATTTGTTGTGCATTTTCAAAAACAAAATAATTTCCAAAGCCTAATTTACTCGCTTTGCTCCATACTTTTTGTAAAATATTTGATGCAAAAAATCGAGAAGTTTCTTCATGTCTAAAAGTTGCATTTCCCCCCCCAACCATATCTAATAGAATACCATATCGAGCAAAGTAATTAGCTTTGTGAGGGCTTTTACTCCAGTGTTGAGAACCTAAACACCAGGAGTTTTGCATAATTGGAAAGTTAGAGTTTTCGGGCTGACCATAATCTTCTGCATCAAAAAGAATAATATCAACCCCAATATTTGGACTTTTATAATTTAAGTGTCGAGCAATTTCTAAAAGCACCCCAACTCCACTACCACCATCGTTTGCTCCTAAAATTGGCAAATCTTTGTTTATGCTATCATGATCAGCAATATGTCTGCTATCCCAATGTGCAAAAAGAGCAATTCGGTTATTTTTTTCCGCAGAAAAGCTAGCAATAACATTTTTTAAAGTATGACTTTTTCCGTCATAAGTTGTGATTGCAGCTTCTTGCACAATAACATTTGGGGTATAGGTCTTGAATTTTTTTTCAAGCCAGATAGCACATTTTTCCCATGCCATACTGCTAATAACCCTAGGCCCAAAACTCACTTGTTTTTCAACAAAATAGTAAGCAGAATCAGCATTAAATTTAGGAGTTTCAATCTTTGATTTTGTTATAGTTGAGCTTTTCAACTTAGGCTCATTTGAGCAGGCAAATATTAAAATGCAAAAAATCAGAAAAACAGAATAGCGCAACATTGTATTAACTGTTATTTTCCCAAGTACTACCTTTTCGACCATCATTAATTTGAATGTTTAATTTGTTGAGTTCATCTCTTATTAAATCCGCAGTTGTATAATCTTTATTTGATTTTGCATTGTTTCTTAGCTTTAAGATTAATTCCATTATTTTGTTAGCAAACTCAGTATTGCCACTTTCTTTTTCCGCAGTAAGACCTAAAATATCTATAACAAAAATATGAAAAATGGATTTAAGCTTTTTTAAATCATCTAAAGTAATATGTTTTTCCCCAGCTTTTACGGAATTAATTATTTTTACCCCATCAAACAAATGTGCTATTAAGATAGGGGTGTTAAAATCATCATCCATTGCGGTGAAGCATTTTTTTTCAAGTGTGTCTACGTTGTAGGAAGAATTTTTCGACGGGCTTAACTTTTCTAAGTCTCTCATCGCGTTAATAAGTTTAGCAAGTCCTTTTTCAGATGCTTGTAGGGCTTTATTGCTGAAATCTATTGTCCCCCTATAATGAGCTTGAAGAATAAAAAACCTAATAGTCATAGGACTGTAAGATCTTTCAAGCTTGATATGATTTCCACTAAAAAACTCTTGTAAGTTAATAAAGTTGTTAAGTGATTTTCCCATTTTTTGCCCGTCAATTGTAATTAAATTGTTATGCACCCAGTAATTAGCAGGGGGGCATAGGTCCGCCGCATAACTTTGGCAAATTTCTGCTTCATGGTGTGGGAAAATTAAGTCAAGCCCACCTCCATGGATGTCAAAATGATTTCCCAAATATTTTTTACTCATTGCTGAGCATTCAATGTGCCAACCTGGAAACCCAAATCCCCAAGGTGATTCCCACTTCATTATGTGACGATCAGAAGCTTTTTTCCAAAGTGCAAAATCTGCGGCATTTTTTTTCTCTCCTTGCGCTTCTAATTTTCTTGTTCCGTCAATGTTATCTTCTATTTTTCGTCCAGATAGAACCCCATAGTTATACTTTTCTGCGTATTTTTTTACATTCATATATACTGACCCATTTATGACATATGCAAATCCATTCTTAATAATTTTTTCAATCATCTCTATCTGCTCAATAATATGGCCTGTTGCTCTAGGTTCTATTGACGGCGATAAACAGTTAAGTTTTTGTAAAGAATCGTGATATTTTTCAGTATAAAAGTGAGCAACCTCCATAGGCTCAAGCTTTTCACGTTTAGCTTTTTTAGAAATTTTGTCTTCTCCATCATCCGCATCATTTTCAAGATGTCCTACATCTGTAATATTTCTAACATACCGTATTTTTAATCCTATATGAGTAAAATATCTGAAAATAACATCAAACACAATCGCAGGTCGAGCATGTCCTAAGTGAGGATCCCCGTAAACAGTTGGGCCACAAACATACATTCCAACATGGTTTTCAACTATTGGTTTAAAAAGCTCTTTTTCTTTTTTAAGTGTATTATAGATCTTTACTTTTCTAATCATGCAACTGGTATGTTATATTGTTTTCTTAAATTAGTTATTATCTCTTTTGTCATTTTCTTTAGGTTGTATTTTAATTTCCATCCCCAATCGTTTGTTGCATGCTCATCATTAATTGAATTTGGCCAAGAGTCCGCAATTTTTTGTCTAAAGTCAATATTATAAGAGATTTCAAAGTTAGGAATATGTTTAGAAATTTCCTTTCCAATATTTTCTGGAGTGAAGCTTAATCCGGCTAAATTATATGAAGACCTGATTTTTACTTGACGGGAAGGAGCTTCCATTAACTTAATTGTTGCACGTATTGCATCTGCCATATACATCATAGGAAGTTTAGTGTTTTTAGACAAAAAGCTATTATATTTTCCGGTTTTTATGGCTTGATGAAAAATATCTACAGCATAATCTGTTGTTCCGCCTCCTGGAGCACCCTTCCAGCCAATAAGCCCTGGATATCTAAGGCTTCTTATGTCTACTCCAAATTTATTGAAATAATACTCATTCCACCTTTCTCCTGCAAGTTTTGTAATTCCATAAACTGTATTTGGCTCCATTATGGTGAATTGAGGTGTACACTCTTTTGGAGATGTAGGGCCAAAAACAGCAATTGAGGATGGCCAGAAAATTTTTTTAATTAATCCATCTTTAGCTAAATCTAAAACATGCGAATGAGACCTCATGTTTAACTCCCAACCCAAAGAAATATTTTTTTCTGCATTAGCTGAAAGTAGAGCGGCAAGCAGATAAACTTGTGTGACTTTATAATGCTTAACAATTTTTCTCAGGAGCTCTTCATTCATAATGTCTAGCTCTTCGAAAGGGCCAGAATCCATTACTTCAATAGTAGATGGGCGTATGTCAGAAGCAATCACGTTTTCATTACCATATATTTTTCTAAGGGAGATTACAAGTTCTGTGCCAATTTGTCCTGATGAACCAATCATTAAAATTTTTTCTTGCATCTAAAATATTTTTACAAAGATAACATTATACATTATTTTTAGGGGTCTTATTTTAAAAGACAATAAAATTTGAATATTTTATATCTTTGCATTATTAATTATGGATCCAAATTCTGGTAAAAAGGGGGTGTTTAATAAACTGAGCAAAAATCAGGGAATGAAATTGCTTGGTAAAGAAGGTTTTAAAAGAAAGACTGTGTCTTTTTACCGGTATGTGATTTTAGAAGATCTCGACACTTTGCGGGATAAGTTATATTCAGACTGGAAATTTTTGGGAGTTTTAGGAAGGGTTTATTTGGCGAACGAAGGAATTAATGCACAAGTGAGTGTGCCTGAACATAATTGGCTAGCATTTAAAGAAAATGTGCATTCAAATAAATATTTTTTAGAGATTCCTTTTAAATTAGCTATACAAGATGACGGCAACTCTTTTTTTAAATTAACTATTAAGGTAAGAAAGGACATCCTAGCAGATGGCCTTTCAGATAATGAATATGATGTTACTAATGTAGGAAAACATTTGACAGCAGCAGAATGGAATGATGCTATGGAAACCGGGGCTACAGTTGTTGACATGCGTAATCATTACGAAAGCGAGATTGGTAAGTTTAAAGGAGCTATATGTCCAGATGTAGAAACTTTTAAAGAAGAGTTGCCTAAGGTTAAAGATATGTTAAATGATAAGAAAAAAGAAAAAATACTTTTGTATTGTACTGGAGGTATTAGATGCGAAAAAGCCTCTGCCTATTTAAAACACCACGGCTTTCAGGATGTTAATCAATTACATGGGGGTATAATAGATTATGCTCGGCAATTACAATTAGATAAGAGTTTAAAAAATAATTATATAGGCAAAAATTTTGTTTTTGACGAAAGAAGATCTGAGCGAATTTCTAATGATGTTATAAGTAATTGCCACCAGTGTGGGGCCCCATTTGACACACATGTTAATTGTAAAAATGTAGACTGTAATTTATTGTTTTTACAATGTGACAATTGTAAAGTTAAGTATGAAAACTGTTGTTCTATTGAATGTATGGAAGTTATTAAATTGCCTAAACATGAGCAAAAGATGTTAAGAAAAAAATCAACTAAAAAGAAAAAGTATTATAGCCATAAGAGAGTTAATTTAAACTTAAAGAAACATGATTAGGATTTCTAAAGAATTCAAATTTTAGACGTATATGTTTTACATTTTCCGATGATCATTTGATCATTTTTTAATTCTAAAAGGCAATGTTCCGCACAAAAATTTGATTGAATACATTTTAAAAGTGATTTTATTTCATTTTAGACAACCTTTAAGACTTTGGTTTTAGATTTTGTACAGCAGATTAATCTTAAATTATGCTAAGCAATACAGACGCATAATTTCTGCTTTTGAGTCAGCGTAATCTTTTTCTTAGCGGAATGCATTAGTTTATAAGTTCTCTTTAATCATTACACTTTTTAGCGGGAACTTAAATTTAGTCTAAAATATGATCTTAATCGTGCGTTAAATTATTTAGATTTTCAGTATTTTTGCAAACGAAAAATTAATACAATGACAAATATATTGATAGCATTAGTTGTTTTATTAGTAATTGTTGCTTTAGTGCAAATTACTAGAGTGAGTGAGTTACTTGGAGAATTAAAAAATCAGGATGTAAATGAGGTGACAGATGATGACAACAAGACTCAGGGGATATTAGTTTTAATTATAGGAATGGGCTTTATTGCTTTTGTTGTTTGGCAAATGCTAGAGTGGAATCATTTATTATTGCCAGGAGCGGCATCTGTTCATGGTGAGAAAATAGATGTTTTGATGAAATTTTCAATGACTCTTATTTTAATTGTGTTTTTTATTGTAACCCCAATGTTATTTTATTTTGCTTATAAATACAGGGGAAATAAAAATAGAAGCGCCTATTTTTTATCTCATAATAACAAACTGGAAGTTGTTTGGACTGTTATCCCTACAATTGTATTGACAGGCGTAATTATTTATGGGCTAAAAGTTTGGAATGATACAATGTATCCTGACACATCAGAAGCTAAAGTTATAGAGCTTTATTCAGAACAATTTAAATGGACCGCAAGAAGTGCAGGGGCAGATAATAAGCTTGGTTCATCAAATTACAAGCTAGTTACAAGCACTAATGCAACAGGAGTTGATATGCAAGATAAAAATTCTTTAGATGACCAATTAATACGCGAAGTGCATTTAGTGGTAGATAATCCGGTATTATTAAAGTTTAGATCCAGAGATGTTATCCATTCAGCATTTTTACCTCATTTTAGAGTGCAGATGAATTGTGTTCCAGGACTTTCAACCCAATTTGCATTTACTCCTAACAAAACAACAAAAGAAATGAAAGCACAGGAGGGGGAAGATTTCGAATATGTTTTATTGTGTAATAAAATATGTGGCTCGGCACATTACAATATGCAAATGCAGTTTGTTGTGGAGACGCAAGCGGAATATGATGCGTGGATTGCGTCTCAGAAAACACTGTCCGAAAAGTTATTAACTCAAAAATAATAAGATGTCAGAACATCATAAAGAAACATTTATAACAAAGTATATTTTTTCTCAAGATCACAAGATGATTGCAAAGCAATTTTTGATTACAGGAATGATTATGGCGCTACTAGGAATGATTATGTCTGCAGTTTTTAGAGTGCAACTTGCAAATCCTGGAGAAACTTCTATCTTGTACAAATTACTTCCTGGTTCATGGGTAAATGAAATGGGAGCCCTAAATCCTGATAAATATCTTGCATTAGTTACAATGCATGGAACAATTTTAGTTTTTTGGGTTTTGACCGCAGGTCTTTCAGGAACGTTTGCCAACTTTTTGATACCTCTTCAGATAGGAGCAAGAGATATGGCTTCTGGTTTTATTAACATGCTTTCATATTGGTTTTTCTTTATAGCCACAGTTGTTTTAATATCTTCAATCTATGTTCAAGGTGGCCCAGCTTCAGGGGGATGGACAATTTACCCCCCTTTAAGCGCCTTACCTCAGGCTATTCCCGGATCAGGAATGGGTATGACCTTGTGGCTTATTAGTATTACGCTATTTGTAGTAGGCTCCTTGTTAGGCGGACTTAATTATATCGTAACTATATTAAACTTAAGAACTAAAGGTATGTCCATGCAAAGAATGCCGTTAACGATTTGGGCGCTTTTAGTTACTGCAATCTTAGGAGTGCTTTCTTTCCCAGTACTTTTATCATGTGGATTACTGTTAATTTTTGATCGATCTTTTGGGACAAGTTTTTATCTTTCAGATATAATTGTTAATGGAGAGATGTTACATAACATGGGTGGAAGCCCGATATTATTTGAACATTTATTTTGGTTTTTGGGACACCCTGAGGTATATATTATTTTATTGCCTGCATTAGGTATTATTTCTGAAGTAATTGCTGTTAATTCTAGAAAACCTATTTTTGGCTATAAAGCAATGGTTATGTCTATATTAGTTATAGGTTTTTTGTCGTTTATTGTTTGGGGCCATCATATGTTTATGACGGGAATGAATCCTTTCTTGGGTTCGGTATTTACTTTTACAACATTGTTAATAGCAATTCCGTCTGCAGTAAAAGTATTTAATTATTTAGCTACGTTATGGCGAGCTAATATTCGGTTTACCCCAGCAATGTTATTTGCTATTGCTGGAGTTTCAGCCTTTATTACAGGTGGATTGACTGGGCTTATTTTAGGAGATAGTGCTTTAGATATTAATGTTCACGATACGTATTTTGTGGTTGGCCACTTTCATATTGTAATGGGGTTATCTGCTATATATGGTATGCTGGCGGGAGTTTACCATTGGTTTCCAAAGCTATATGGCAGAATGATGAATAAGAATTTAGGATATATCCATTTTTGGGCTACTTTTATTTGTGCATATGGGGTTTTTTTTCCAATGCACTTTTTAGGACTTGCAGGATTGCCTAGAAGATACTATACAAACACATCTTTTCCTATGTTTGATGGACTTAGTGATATTAATGACATAATTACTTTTTTTGCGCTATCTGGAGCAATTGTCCAGATGATTTTTGTGTTTAATTTCTTTTATAGTATTTTTAAAGGGACAAGAGCAAGTAAAAATCCGTGGAAATCAAATACCTTAGAGTGGACCACCCCAATAGAAAGAATACACGGTAATTGGCCTGGTGAATTGCCTACTGTTTATAGGTGGGCGTATGATTATTCTAAACCTGGCGCGGATGATGATTATATATTACAAACGGAACCTTTAAAGGACGGAGAGGAAGAACATTAGTTATAATAAAAATGAATCTTATTGAAAATAGATCTTTAAAGCAACTACTTTGGGTAGGTATAGGTTCTATTGTTATGTTTTTTGCTGGATTAACTTCTGCCTATGTAGTAAGGAAGCCACAAGGTAATTGGCAAGAGTTTGTTTTGCCTGAATGGTTTACATTTAGCACAATCATTGTTATAATTAGTAGCGTAATACTCATTATTGCTAAAACTCGAATTAGTAATACGAAAGTATGTGCTAATTTAGTGTTTGGAACGTTTTTATTTGGCGCTGCCTTTTCTTTTTGTCAGTTTAGAGGTTGGCAAGAATTAATAAATCAAGGAATATTTTTAACTGGAGAAGGAAGTAATGTTTCGGGTTCGTTTTTATATGTAATAACGTTAGCACACTTAGTTCATTTAATGGGTGGATTGATAGCAATTTTAGTTACAGCAATTAAATCTAGAAATGGTAGATATAGCTTAAATGATTGCTTAGGTTTTGACTTGACCGCGATTTACTGGCATTTTGTAGGCTTATTGTGGATTTATTTATTTTTCTTTTTAAAGTATTTTTGATAAAACAGAACTAAACAGTAAAGAAAGTAACAAAATCTTTACTTTTGTAAAAATTTAAATTTATGTCAAACAAAGAAGATTACGGAAAAGCATGGGAAGGCAATGATATTCCTTATGCCGCTAGTTATGGCAAATTAATGATGTGGTTTTTTCTTATCACAGATACATTAACATTTTCTGCTTTTTTGGCAGCTTATGGTTTCAGTAGGTTTAAGTATCCTGAAGTATGGCCAGTACCTGAAGATGTGTTTACCCACTTTCCTTTTTTACACGGTGAGCATCCACTACTTTTTGTTGCATTAATGACCTTTATTCTTATAATGAGTTCTGTAACTATGGTACTAGCTGTAAACTATGGACATAAAATGCAAAAAAACAAGGTAATACTTTGGCTTTCATTAACTATTGTTGGTGGTTGTTTATTCTTAGGCTCACAGGCTTGGGAGTGGGGGCACTTTATTCATGGTGACAAGGGGGGGGTAGCTACAAAAACAGAATTTGTTGTTCATATTGCTGAAGGGGAAAAACTATCTTCTGTTTACAAACTAATGGATATAGATAAATATTCTAATGACCATATTTTAAAATATTCTGGGTTAAAAGAATTAACACAAGAAATGAAAGATGGATTTGATGCTCAAAACTTAGAGATATTAATTAATAAGTTAAAGGAAAAACCAGAATTTAATATTAGAAAAGCAAATAAACAATATTTAACTAATGAACAATCAGTAAAATACCTTAATCAAAATGCTACTAAGATAATAATAGGAGCTAACCTATATGAAAATGAATATGGCCATAGATTGTTTGCAGATTATTTCTACTTTATTACAGGTTTTCACGGTTTTCACGTTTTTAGTGGAGTGGTGATATTAATTATAATTTTAATTAATGTTATTAAAGGAACATACGAGAAAAGGGGGCATTATGAGATGGTTGAGAAAGTAGGCTTATACTGGCATTTTGTAGATTTAGTTTGGGTGTTTGTATTTACTTTCTTTTATTTAGTTTAAATTATAAATTTTTAAAATATGGGTGCAGATAAAAAAGGAAATTGGTGGATATGGAGGGTTTTTTGGATACTTTTGTTTGTTACTACTTTCGAAGTAGTGTTAGGAATACTTAAGGTTAATGAAAAATTGCCAGAGTTTATTGTTTATGACAGGTTTTTGGGGTTAGCTTGGCTTACTCATGTTTTTATTATTTTAACTATTATTAAGGCTGCATACATAGTAATGACATTTATGCATCTTGGGGATGAAAGAAAAAATTTAAGATGGACAATTTTACTTCCAGCCTTTATACTTGTTCCATATCTTCTTTTTATTTTGATTAGTGAGGCTGGACATGCTTTTATAATGCAATAAAATGTACTTAATCAAGAAATATATAAAGAAATTTAATGTTGGAGTAACTCTATTCTTAATATTTGTTCTTCCTCCTTTGGTTTATTTTTATACTACTAAAGGTTATAATACTTTTAGTAAGTTGGAGATAATAGGCAAAGAGGGGCATAAAATACCAGGTTTTTCATTTATTAATCAGGATGAAGAAATTATTGTTAATGATTCTCTTGATGGAAATATATATGTTGCAAACTTCTTTTTTACTTCTTGCCCAACTATTTGTCCAGTAATGACAAAAAACATGGCGTATGTACAAAATAAACTTAGCGTATATCCTAACATTAAGTTTCTGTCGCATACTGTAGACCCTATAAATGATACACCAGAGCGCATGCGAAGTTATGTTAAAAAATTAAAATCTAAGAATATTAATATTGATTTATCTAACTGGGATTTTGTTACCGGAGATAAAAAGGAGTTGTATGATATTGCTCGCTCTTATTTTGTTAATGTAAGTTCTGACTCGTTAGCTCCAGGAGGATTTTTACACTCTGAGTATTTTGTTATAGTTGATAAAGAGGGTAGGGTGCGCTCAGGTGTTGACAAAAATAATAATACAGTAGGCGTTTATGATGGAACAAATGATGCTCAAATGAAAGACCTAATTAGTGATATTAAAGTGCTGCTGGCAGAGTATAAAAGGCCAACTAAAGATAAGAAAAATGAAAACTAAAATTTACTTTACGGCTTTATTTTTATTAATCAGTATAAACAAGTTACATGCTCAATGTGCTATGTGTAAGGCTGCAGTTGAGGCTAATTTAAAAGATGGTGGTAGCGCAGGAGCAGGATTAAATGAGGGAATACTTTATTTAATGGCTATTCCTTACATTGCAATTATGTTATTTGGGTTTTTTTATTTTTTACAGCAACGAGATAAAAAACAGGCAGCATAATTATTTTATGACACTTAAATATTTCGGACAGTTATTAAAATTTAGATTATCCATAACAGTAGTTTTTTCTGCCATTGCGGGGTATTTGTTAGGATTTGATGAATTTAATTTAACCCATTTTATATATTTATCTATTGGAGGAATGTTAGTAACAGGTTCTGCAAATGCATTTAACCAAATTTTAGAACACAAACAAGACGCTTTAATGGATAGAACTATTATCAGGCCTATTCCGCAAGGTAAATTAACGCCTATGCAGGCGTTTATTTTTGCATTTACTATTGCAGTTATAGGTTTATTTTTATTAAATAATATTAATCCACAGGGTAGCTTTTATGGTATTATGTCTAAGTCTTCATTTTTTGGATTAATATCTATTTTTCTTTATGTGCTTTCATATACTCCGTTAAAGCGCGTATCTACTATTTCTATTTTTGTTGGTGCAATTCCAGGGGCAATACCTTTTTTATTAGGCTATGTAGCTGCCACAGATGATTTTGGTTTGGCTGCCGGAATACTTTTTGCAATCCAATTTTTTTGGCAGTTTCCTCATTTTATTGCAATTGCCTGGGTTTTAGACAAAGAGTATAAGAAAGCAGGTTTTAAAATGCTTTTTGGTGGACACAAAAATAAATACCCGGCAAGTATTTCTGTCTTTACCTCCTTACTAATGACCATTATATCAGTATTGCCATATTTTTGTATTGATGATTTAAATTTATCCGTATATTCTTTTTCGGTTGTTCTTTTATTAGGAATTTGGTTTACTTTAAAATCTGTAAATTTATATAAAAACACAGACGATATTTCAGCAAAAAAAGTAATGCTTTTTTCTTTTATATACCTTCCATGTATACAAATAGTTTTTATTATAGATAGATTTTTATTTTAATTTTTTTTAAAAACAAATAAGGCATATACTATTGACATTAGTAAAAAGAATGCGGTGATTTGGTGTAATGACGCCATATATATTGGAGCCCCAAACACTAGCGTTATTACACCTAAAATTGTTTGCAAAACTACAATGGTAAGGATAATGGATAATGATGTTCTTTGTTGTTTAAATAGACTGATATTAAGCCCTTTTTTCCAAATATATAGTATAAATATAACAATTATAATTGCTAGCGTCCTGTGTATAAATTGCACCCCCCACCTATGCTCTAGAAACCATATTGGGTTATAGCCATTGATGTCTGTATAAACTGCTTCTGGCATCCATTCTCCTCTCATTTTTGGCCAAGTATTAAATCCATCTCCTGCGTCTAGCCCTGCGACAAAAGCCCCATATATTATTTGCACAACAACGAAACAGAAAAAGACTAATAGTAGTTTAGCTATGCTGCTGTTTCCTTTTTTGGATTTATGATACATTAAAGGAAGAACAAACCAAAAAGTAAAAGCACATGTTAAGAAAGCGGTAACTAAATGTATTGACAACCTATAATGGCTAACATGAGGGTTGTCTACCAATCCACTTTTAACCATCCACCATCCAATTCCCCCTTGAAATGCACCTAAAAAGAATAATATAATTGACTGTATAATTAGCTTTTTATTCAGCCTTTTTTGGATTAAGAAAAAGATGAATGGAATAATAAAAACTAAACCCAGTAACCGACCAAGCATTCTGTGCAAGTATTCCCAGAAAAAAATATATTTAAACTCTGATAAAGTACAATTATAATTTAATTTTTTACCTTCCGGAGAGTCTTGGTACAAAGCAAATAATTCCTGCCAATCAGAGGCATTTAAAGGAGGTATTGCACCCATAAAAAGACTCCAATTTACCATAGACAATCCAGAGTTGGTAAGTCGTGTAATCCCTCCGACAACTACCATTATAAAAATAAGAAAACATCCAGATAAGAGCCATATTATGACAGGTTTATTATTATTCATTTTAATAATAAGGTATCATAAAGAGGTACACCATGACTCCTGTTATAGCGACATATATCCATATTGGAAATGTCCACTTTACAATTTTTTTATGTTTATTAATTTCTCCAGTCATCCCTCTATAAATAGAAAAAAGTGCTAAAGGCAATACGGGGATAGATAGGATAATATGGCTAATTAGGGTAAAAAAGTATATGGTTCTTATAGGGCCACTTCCTTTAAAGGGGACAGGATCATTAGTTAATTTGGATACAACATATGAAACCAAGAATATAGAGGACAATATAAACGCGGTCATCATTGATATTTTGTGAGCTTTTGTGTTTTTGTTTTTAACTAATATAAATCCAGTAACTAGAAGGATTGCTGTAGATCCATTTAGAATCGCGTGAAAAAATGGCAAGGAACTAAAATTAATATTGCCTGTATCAATAGACAGAGTTTTTGGAAAGATCATTAATAAAGCAACTGCAATAGGAATAATTATTGACAGTGATATTATTAATGGTATAAAAAATGAGTCTTTCTTTTTCACACTTGCTTAATATTAAGTTCATTAAGTTGCTCTTCATCAATGTTGGATGGAGAATTAATCATTACATCTCTACCAGCATTATTCTTTGGAAATGCAATAAAGTCGCGAATGCTTTCTTGTCCTCCCATAATTGCACAAAGCCTGTCAAATCCAAATGCAATACCGCCGTGTGGTGGCGCTCCATATTCTAGAGCCTCTATTAAAAAACCAAACTGTTCTTTTGCTTTTTCATCTGAAAATCCTAAGTGTTTTAACATTAATTTTTGCAGCTTTTTATCATGTATTCTAATGCTTCCTCCTCCAATTTCATTTCCATTTATTACTAAATCATAGGCATTGGCGCGAACTGATTCAGGGGCACTGTCTAATTTACTAACATCTTCTTTTTTTGGAGATGTGAATGGATGGTGCATGGCATGATATTTTTGAGCCTCTTCATCCCATTCTAATAGAGGGAAGTCTGTTATCCATAATGGGGAAAATTCATTAGCTTTTCTTAAACCTAATTCTTCAGCCAAATGTAATCTTAAAGCTGAAAGTGCTTTACGAGTACTTTTTTTCTCGCCAGCCATGATTAAAAGTAAGTCGCCAGGCTCACAAGATGCTTTTTCGGCCCAAATTTTTCTGCTATGTTCATCAAAAAACTTATCAACTGTTGATTTTGATGTGCCATCTTGATTATACTTACAATAAATCAGGCCTGTTGCCCCTACTTGTGGGGTTTTTACAAAATCAATTAACTTATCAAGTTGTTTTCTTGTATAGTTAGCACATCCTTTTGCATTTATTGCAATTATTAATTCTGCTTTGTCAAATATTATAAATCCTTTATCCCTACAAATTTCCTTCATTTCTATAAATTGCATATCAAAACGAATGTCAGGTTTGTCAGAGCCATACATCCTTATTGCTTCATCGTAAGTTAATCTAGGAAAATCTTCTAGTTCAACACCTTTTATCTCTTTTAAAAGATGTTTTGTAAATCCTTCAAAAATGTTTAGGACATCTTCTTGGTTTACAAACGACATTTCGCAGTCAATTTGAGTAAATTCTGGCTGTCTATCAGCTCTTAAATCTTCATCTCTAAAACACTTAACTATTTGATAGTATTTATCTATTCCTCCAATCATTAAAAGCTGCTTAAATGTCTGTGGTGATTGTGGAAGGGCATAAAACTGCCCCTCATTCATTCTACTTGGGACTAGAAAATCTCTTGCTCCTTCAGGAGTGGACTTGATTAGATAAGGAGTTTCTACTTCTATAAAATCGTTTAAATCTAGATATTTTCTTGTTTCAGCTGATATTTTTGCTCTAAGTATTAGGTTTTCTTTAATGGTGTTGCGCCTAATATCTAGGAATCGATACTTCATTCTAAGATCATCTCCGCCATCTGTTTTGTCTTCAATTGTAAAAGGAGGAGTTTTAGATTTGTTAAGTATATTTAATGTTGACACATGAATTTCAATCTCTCCAGTAGCTATATTTGTGTTTTTTGAACTTCTTTCAACAACCTCCCCCTCAACTTGTATTACAAATTCACGACCTAATTTCCTTGCTCTAATACATAAATCAGCGTTTGTATTCATATCAAATGCTAATTGTGTAATGCCATACCTATCTCTTAGGTCAAGAAAAGTCATTCCCCCTAGATCTCTTGTTTTTTGTACCCAGCCACTTAAAATAACTGATTGCGAAACGTTACTAATGTTTAATGTTCCACAATTATGTGTTCGCATCATCTTGTAATTATTTGTTGCAAATTTAACATATTAGTTTTGTAATTTAGCACTATGGAAGTAAATCCTTTTGACAAAACATATTTTATGAAACAAGCACTGAAAGAGGCTCATAAGGCATTAGAGATGGATGAGGTTCCAGTTGGATGTGTTATAGTGTGTGAAAATCAAATTATCGCTAGAGCACATAATTTTAGCCATCGGTTAAATGATGCAACTGCTCATGCAGAGATGCAAGCATTTACTTCTGCTACCAATTTTTTGGGAAGTAGATATTTAGATAATTGCACTCTTTATGTTACTCTTGAGCCTTGTGCTATGTGTGCAGGAGCGTCTTATTGGGCACAACTTAAGAGAATAGTCTATGGAGCAAGAGATGAAAAAAGAGGATACTCTATCACGTCAAAAAAAATTTTGCATCCAAAAACAGAGGTTATAGGAGGTGTTATGGCCCTACAATGTTCCAAATTATTAAAAGAATTTTTTAAAAGAAAAAGATAAATTAACGTACTTTTGCAGAAAATTTAAAATAATAAGACATGAATTATCCTGAGGAAATTTGTTTACCAATGCGTCATGATTTAACGTCAGTTGGTTTTGTAGAGCTAAGAACTCCAGAAGATGTATCAGCATTGTTAGACCAAAAAGAGGGGACTGTTTTGCTTATGGTCAACTCTGTTTGTGGTTGTGCCGCTGGCAATGCAAGGCCGGCGGTCAAATTAGCAATAGAGTTTGATAAAAAGGCTGATACTTTTGCTACTGTTTTTGCAGGGCAAGATGTTGGAGCAACTGCAAAAGCAAGAGAATATATGGCTCCATTCCCCCCATCGTCACCATCAATTGCAGTTTTTAAAGACGGAGAATTAGTACATTGTATTGAACGTCATCATATTGAGGGGAGAACTGCTGAAATGATAGCTGATAATTTAAGAGATTGTTTTGAACAGATTTGTTAAATTTATTATAAAATTAGACAACTCTTATTTATCTTTTTTATGAAAATTGATATTTATAGAGTGTAATTAAAAAATTTGTATCTTGCGGGAATAAATAAAGACTATAAACTCTTGAAATAATATGAAGAAGATATTCCTGTTTACAACGATAATTATATTTTCACTTTTATCAAAAATATTTGCTCAAACACCCCCTTTTATTGATACCGCCTATGTGTCTGTGCCCATAACATGTTTTGGCGATTTCACTAGTGACGAAATACAAATTAATACGATTCAAGCCTCTCCTGCAGTTACATATTCTTTTTTAGTAGGTCGTTATGTGCCAGGAACCGGAGGTCCTCCTAATGGGTTTTTTATTTCCCAAAGAAGCTCATCTCAAACCACAGGAACATCTATAAGTCTTGTAGGATTTCCACCTGTCGATAATTTTGGGGACACTATAGAATGGTATGTTAGGCTTGTTGATTCAACCTCATATTATAGCACTCATAGTTTTGGTAATGGCTTTGGTTCAGCGGGTGTTACTGATGAATTTGGTCCAATTATTATAACTCAGCCTGAGCAATTAAGTGTTGTTTTAACATCAACTGCAAGTAACCTGTGTTTTGGAGATTGTATTGCCGCTGAGGAGTTGGCAATTACTGGAGGAACTCTGCCATATACGTATACTTTAGATGCGAATCCCTCTATCACTTTACCAGGCAATGTAACTGTAGATACTTTAGCTAACTTGTGTGTTGGATCATACAATTTAATAGTTACTGATTCTAATAACTGTTTGATAAATCCATCACCTATTAATTTTTTAATTGCTGGAGTCTCTGTACTTTCATCTGGTCCAACAGCCAGTACTGATGTAAGTTGTAATGGTGCTAATGATGGTACAGCTACAGTTATTAATATTATTGGGGGTACTTCATTTACAGTTGG
>MDTB01141817.1_pt1 | contig 49841 bp, 47 predicted proteins | sample 811161 | NCBI WGS metagenome assembly MDTB01 (sample SAMN05326650, study PRJNA326480) | marine metagenome | isolation source: seawater | place: Mediterranean Sea | collected 2009
GCCTGGCAACGTCCTACTCTTCCATGTCTTAAGACAAAGTACCATTGGCGCAGAAAGGCTTGACTGCCGAGTTCGGAATGGGATCGGGTATTACACTTTCGCAATAATTACCAGGCAGCTTTTAATACATAAATGTTAGTCTTTTGTAAATATAATAATGTTCAAATATGTTACCATATTTTAAAAAATAAATATTTTTAAACTAATAAAACATTAATTTTTGTAACATTTATCTACATTGGTAATAAGTTTAATTAACTGATCATAGAAAAATTATTTTAACTGAAATTATTTTGTAAAATTATCAGTTTTGAAATAAAAAGTTATACTAACGTACCACTGGAAATTATTACATTTTGATATGAAAAAAATTTCATTAAAAATTAAGAATTCGAAATTATACTTTTATGACAAAACATTTAATCAAAATAATGATTTTTTAATATCTACTAATACAAAAAATTACAATTATCATTCCCTAATTTTTTTAGACTCAAGAGGATTTTCACTAAAATCGGAAAAAAATTTAATTAATTTTTTTAAAAAAAAATTAAAAAAAAAAAATACTTAATTATTTGCAGACCTCTAGAAATGACAACTTGGGCTACATTAATTAATTTTTTAAAATTAAATCAAAATATAAAATTTAAATATTTAATTACAAATATGGGTTTTAATGATTTTACTCCTAAAAAAAAAAAAATTCGCTCTTAATGTTCAAAAACAAGCTAGCCTTTTCTTGGAGAAAAAAACAAAAATTGAGTATTTAGAAAAATATACTGATAAAAAAAATATAAGAATAAATTTGTATAATATTAATTTTGGTAAAAATTTTATTAATAATTTAAATTCTCATTTACCTAATGAAAAATTAATATTAATGAATACACCTCCATTAAAAAAAAAAATAACATTTACAACAAGAGCAAGACCAAATAGTTTTTTTAAGATGATAAAGACTACTATAAAATTCAATAAAAAAATTAAAACTCTTTCAACAATTAATTTTTTAACTTTTAATAATTATGATACTTATGATGGAGTGCATTATACTAACTTAGGTTATAAAAAAATCTTTAAAGCTATAAATAAATTAATATTTTTAAAAAAATGAATTTTTTCTTTTCTATAAAAAACGACAAATTAAATTGTTCACTAATAATTCCAAAATTTAAAAATAATAAAATTATTGATAAAAAATATATTCTATTTTCCTTACAAATAAAAAATAACAAATGGATTATTGACGAAGTAGTGTGCCCAAATAACGAAAATTTTTATTTTTTAAAAAATTCTGATCTTGATAATCATAAAATTTTTTTCTTAGCCAGAAAAGCAGATGTTGGAGATGAAAATATTTTTTATGAACTTAAAAATTTTAATAGTTATACAGATACAATGCCTGAATATAGATCAAATATGAAACTTGAAATAAAAAATAAAGGCTTTTCCTCTTATCAAGCGGACTATCCTTATGATCTCACATTAAAAACTGGAAATATATTAAGTCCAGTAAGCACGTTATTTAATAAAAGTTCTGATAAGAACATTATTTTTTTCAAAAATATTTATTTTAAGCCTGTTAAGAAAGAGTTTTTTATTTATTTTATTGATTTTGAAAAAAAGAAAATCCTACACAAAGAAATTGCTGTTACAAATCAATCAAATCAAATCATTGTTGATCCTGAACTAATTCAACCACAAAATTATATTTTTTCAGATGGCTACTTGGGAATACCTATTTATGTTTCAATTAAAAATGAACATTTATCTATGGAACATACTCACCCACCTCACTTATATATCTGGGGAAATGATAAATTTGAAAAAGTAGGAAAAATAAAAAAGAAAATAAATGAAATCATTTATAAAAAAACTAACAAAATCTAATCTAGGTATAAAATTAAGAAATTTAGTTGGATTTAGACCTGTTGCATTAAATTCTAATAAATTAAAGCAAAACTTTTCTGTTTCAGATGGTTTTCCTTGGCGGACTGATAATTATTTTAAAACTAACTTTAAATATACAGATTTGTTAAAAGTGTTTTACGATGAAATTAACTCAAATGTAGAAATTCATTTCTATGACAAAAATAATAATTTAATAAAAAAGATAAATAAAAAAAATATTAACATATCTAATAATTTATTAATTGATAAAGAATTTTTAAATGGCATAGAAGATTATGGAATTTTTTATATTTATCATAAATCTGATAAGCAAATTAATTCCTCTGTAAGGAATAGTTGCTACACTGGATTTTCATATAAAAATCAACTGGAATCATATGTTCACGGTAATTGTCCAACTTCACATAAACCACTTAATCCAAGTACAAGTTTATATAAAGAACATGAAATTGTAGGTCGATCTATATTTATGAACCAAAATTATAAAATACAAAAATATTTTGAAAATCTATCAAAATCAGAAATCTTTATTCAAAACCCAACTTTTAAAAAAATTAAATTTTTAGTTAATAAAACTAGCTATGAATTAAATGGAAAATGTTGCTCAATTATTGATACATCAAAATTTAATGAAATTGAAATTACTTCAAACTGTTATTTTCTCAGACCATTAATTTTTTGTTATCAAAATGATTATATTGACGTTCATCATGGATAAAAACTAAATGAAAATATTTATACAAAAACTTGTAAGTCATATACATCACCCAATTAAAATTTTTTATAAAATCAGGATTATTTATTATTATTTTAGATACGGATTTAATTACAATAAAACTATTTATATAAATAAACAAAATCAAATATTCAAAAGTTTAAAAATAAATAGACAATTAGGTTTCAAAAAGTTTAACAAAATTAAGAATGATCTTTTTACTTATTCCCCGATGAACTCTGAACATCAAGTTTTTTTTGCTTCACTATCTTTAAAAAAAAAAATTAAAAATATTTTAGAAATAGGAACTTTTGATGGAACTAATTCTTACCAACTTTCTATCTTGTTTCCAAAAGCAAAAATAACAACTTTTGATCTTCCAGCTAACAGCGAGGAATTCAAAAAATCTTATGACAGGTCTGAGTTTATTAAAAGAAATCAATTTTTAAAAAAAAGAAATATGATTTTAAAAAAATCAAAAAATATAAAATTTGTTGAAAAAAATTCATTACATTTGATTTTTGAAAAAAAGAAATATGATTTGATATGGGTGGATGGAGCTCATGCTAACCCAATTGTAACATCTGATATTATTAATTCCTTACGCCTGTTAAGTAAAAATGGTATTATGGCCTGCGATGATATTTATACCCAAAAAAGTACAGAGGATATAAGTTCTGAAAATTTTGATCCAAAGTTTGCTGATAAAATGTTTTCAAATCTCAATGCTTACGAAACTCTTTTATCCTTAAAAGCTGCAAATTTAATTAAGTTCAAACTAATTTATAAAAGAATTGAAATGAATAACGTTATTCCAAGTAGACAAAAATTTATTGCTATTGTTAAGCACTATTAATTTATTCAATTATATTTAAATCATTTATTACTTGCAATTTTTGAAAACCAAGCATCAAGCTCATGTTTTCCTGAAATAAATTCAAGGTTATGAGAAAAATCTTTATTCTTTATTAATTCTAAACTTGGATCATAATAAACTGACTCTTTTTTTAATACCTCGGAAATTAATGCTACTGAAGTATATGGGAAGGATATGGTAGCTAAGGAATTTTCTATTAAATAATTTATATCAGTGTTTGCAGGAACTGATTCAAAATATTTTCTTTTATTAATTTCTTTTAAAAAACCATTATAAAATTTATTCCCTGCCAGTATAACATTTCCTTTATACAATTTATTTACATCTCTTTTTGGTTTATGAAAAATTTGAATATTATATTTTTCAGACAAATCACTGATATCAAGTATAAACTGTTTCATAAATTGAGCATTGATCGTATTATGATAACCAATCACTTGTTGTGTTAATTTTCTCTTGGGGGTAATGTCAAAAATAGAAATATATTTTTTATCTTTCAAAAAAAGTTTTTTTTCATCTGATTGAACATGAATAAGCATTGGACCCAAGATATGAATAGCGGGATTATTATCAACATTTTTTAAAATTACATCACCTTGATAATCATCCCAGACTAAATAATTTTTCCATTTTAGTTGTGCACGATTACTTTCGTCTATAGGAATACTTGTTTTTGTTGGATAACCAGCATCATTTGTTGAATAAAAAAGAAAATATGACTTCATTTTTTTTTCTTCTGCATAATAGGTCCACAAAGGTTTATAGAGACTTCCATTATAAGACTGAAAATACAAAGAAGGTATATATTTATAAGACGTTATTCGATGAATTTTATTTTCAACGATATCATAAAATATTAAAGAATAGGACCACTTGCCAAGTAATAATAAATTAAAAACAAAAAAAGATGAAAATAAAAACCAAATAAAAAAATAAACTAATTGTAATAAATTATCAAAATAAGGGAGATGAGAGTGCCTCGTTATAATTAAATTACTTTTAATTTTATTAACATTATTTTCTTTATAAGAATTTTTAAAAATAATTTTTGAATTTTTAATTTCAAAGTAATCAATAATTTTATTTAAAAAAAAAAAATTTGATTGACTATTAAATTTTGCGATTTCTTCTTTAGAATAATTCATTTCACAAAACATAAAGTCTTTATGATTTTTTTTATTAATAGTAACGATGTTTACTAATAATATTTTGATAGCAAGAAAAATTCCACGAGAAAAATTACCTAAAATAAAAATGTACCATATAATAGTAGAATATAGAAAATTTACTTTATAATTATTTTTTTTTAAGCATTTTAAAACAACTTTGGGGCAACCTAATTTTATATTTTGTTTATATCTTTGAACTGCATGACTTTTAATAATTTCATGGATAAAAACAGGGAAAAATCTTGAGTTATCTATAAAAATGATATCTTTAATTTTTTGTGAAGTTATTTCTGTTAAATATTTATTTTTTACAAAAAAATTTAGAAAAGTTAGTTTTGGTATCATATAATCTAGCTTAAATATTTCTTTTCTTAAATTATTTACTTTCCTCATATCAATTTCCGACATATTTTCAAAACCAGAGTACGTAGATCTGAAATCACGTTTTTTTATTTTCTTGAAAAAATTAATAAATATTTTCATTTTTAAAGTATGATTTTTTTTATTGTAATTCTTTCGGCAAATTTAATATTTTTTTTAGCTTTTTTTCCTAATATCTTTTTAAAAAATTTTGGTTCCATTCCATAGGAAGGTCTAACAACTTTTGTGTTTTTTATAGATAAAGCTTCTCCTTTTCTAATATAAGATGAAGCATAAATGGATCTTCTAAATTTTAAATATGGAATTTCATTTAATGATGGTCCAAATTTAACATTTCCTAGAGATTTAAAAGCATCATGACACCCATTTACTAATTGTAACATAGAATTTTTGCTGATTGAAAATTTTGAATCAAGACCTTTTTTTGACTTCAGCTTAAAATGTTTCTCAACAACCATTCCTCCTAAGGCAATCGACGAAATTGCTACTCCAATTCCAACAGTATGATCACTTAAACCAACTACACAATTAAATCTTTTTGACAGATCAATTATAGATTTAAGGTTATAGTCTTTAGGATTAGCTGGATAATGACTTACACATTTTAATATGGCAAAGTTACTAATCTTATATCTTTTAAAAATTTTAATAACATCTTGAATCTCCTTAAGTGTAGCCATTCCTGTTGAAAGGATTATAGGTTTTTTTGTTTTACATATTCTTTCTATTAGAGGGTGGTGATTAACTTCGAACGATGCAATTTTATAAATTGGACATTTAAGTTTTTCTAAAAAATCTACAGAACTTTCATCAAAAGGAGTACTAAAACAAAGAATTTTTTTTTTTCTAGCATGAGAAAAAATTTTATTGTGCCATTCCTTAGGTAAATAGCCTTCAGAGTAAATATCATAAAGTCTTCTTTTCTTCCAAAGACTTTTTTTATCGCTTATTACAAAGTCTTTTTCACTACTGTCCAGTGTTAGTTCTGAAGGATGATATGTTTGAATTTTGATTGCATCTACTCCACATTTTTTAGCTTCATCTATTAATTTAAGTGCATTAGAAAGTGAACCACAATGGTTTGCGGACATTTCAGCAATTATGAATGGTTTTTTTAATTTTTTGAAAATAATTTTTTTCATATTATTTGTTTTGAGTTTGGTATTTCAAGAATAACTTTCCGTATAAACTATAATATTTTATAAAATTAATCGACTGCAAATTTCGTAATGATCTAATATTTTTTTTTTTTAACAACTGCTTTTATATGGATATTTTTAAATTGTTTTTCTAACTTAGATATTAACAACAATATCATTTTATGAGAATATTTTTTACCTCTAAAGTGATTATGCAGAGCATAATTTAACAAAAAAATATTATTATCTTTTTTCAACTTTACATATCCAGCACTTTTGTTCTTAACTATGAATATGTAAAAAAAGGAATTCCAATTTTTAAGAAACCAAATTTTATGATTTTTAAATGATATCTTTTTATTATTTAATGAAGATAATCTAGTTAATCGATCATTTCTTAAATTATAAATAAAACTAATATCTTCAATTTTTACTTTTCTAATTTTTAATTGGTTACGCAAAAGATTAAAATTTTTATTAATGCTATAAGAAATAACATTAATTAATAAATATTAAACAAAAATTAATCAAAGCTATAATTGAACAAAAATTAGGTAACTTTTCAATAGTATATAGTATATATGACTCAAAAGTTAGAAATGAAATATAATTAATGTAATTTTTATATTATTTATATTGGTTTTAGGTTTGTTTTTGATAATTAATAAATATGAAAAAAATTAAAGTTCTAGATTGTACTTGTAGAGATGGTGGATATTACAACTCATGGAATTTTAATATAGATGAAATTAATCAGTATTTATTATCTTGCTCAAAGGCAGGGGTTAATATTGTAGAAATAGGTTTTATTTTTCCTAATGGAAATGAGTATGGATTATTTGCTTACTCTCAAGAAAAATTATTTTCGAAATTAAAAATACCAAAAAATTTAGAGATTTGTGTAATGATTAATGCTAAAGATTTTTACGAAAAAAAAAGTGTTCACCAAATAAAAAAAGTTTTTCAAAATTCAAAACTAAGTCCTTTTAAAATTGTAAGAATTGCAATTAATTTTAATGATTTTAATTATGGACTAAAAATAAGTAAAGATTTGAAATCTTTAGGTTATAAAATTGGATTTAATCTAATGCAATCTCACAATAAAAAATTAAACCAAATTGCAAATATAGGAAAGGTAATTTCAAAATGGAAATCTGTAGATTATCTTTACTTTGCAGATTCTATTGGCTGTATGGATCCCAGTTATGTAAGTTATTTTTGTAAAGCACTAAAAAAATATTGGAAAAAGGACATAGGTATACATGCACATAATAATAAATCTTTTGCTCTTATAAATACATTGGAGGCAATTGACGCGGGTGCTACCATGGTTGACTCAACAATGCTTGGGATGGGAAGAGGTGCTGGAAATACATGCACAGAAAATTTACTTATTGAACTTAAAAAAAGAAAATTTGATTATAGACCAAAATATCTTGCAGATACATTGCCCTATTTTCAGCTTTTAAAAAACAAGTATAACTGGGGTCCTAATTACTATTATCATTTTTCTGCTGCTAATAACATTCATCCTACTTACATACAAAAAATTTTAACCTCTAATAAATATTCAAATAATTTTATTATCAAAATTATTGAAAATTTAACTCAACAAAAGTCAGAGATTTTTAAGGAAGATTATTTAAATAATCAAATTTATAAGTTAAAAGATAGTGAGGGAAATTTTGAAGCTCAAAATTATCTAAAAGGAAAAAAAGTGCTTATTATTGGATCTGGAGATTCAGGAAATAAAGAGTCTAAAAAAGTTGAAGAATACATAAAAAAATATAAACCAACAGTTATTTCTTTAAATATTAATCCTTATATTAAAAATAAATATATTGATTTTTACCTAAGTTGTTTTGATTTTAGAGTTTTTTTTGAATTATCAGAAATTTTGAAAAAAAATAAACCAATCATAACCCCACTTAATAGATTTAAAAATAATTTGAAACTTGATTTAAAAAAAGAAAAAATTATTAATTATGGACTAATAGTAAAAGAAAATTCATTCAAGTCTTATTCTAATCACTGTGAAATCGATAGACCTTTGGCTTTAACATATGCATTGGCTTTCTGTAAGATCGCAAATCCTAAAAAAATTAACTTGGCTTTTATAGATGGATATAAAGATAATATTAAAGAAAATAGATATTTATCTAAAATTATCGGTAAATTCCAAAAACAAATAAAAAGTAAAATAATCTTTTTAACTAAAAGTATTTTAAATTGAAAAATGTAATTATAATTATACCTGCAAGAATGAAGTCAACTAGATTGCCAGGAAAACCTTTAAAAATAATTAATAATAAACCTTTAATTTATTGGACATGGAAAAACTGTTCAAAGGCAATTGCTGCGAGTAAAATTTTTGTAGCTACTGATAGTAAAAAAATCATTAAAGTCTGTAATCAATATGGAATTCAGTCTATAATGACATCTTCTAGTTGTTTAACTGGAACTGATAGAGTGGCAGATGCAATTTCAAAATTTTCGAATAAAATTATAATTAATTTACAAGGTGATGAACCATATATAAATTACTTAGATATTAAAAAATTTATTTCCTTTTCTATCAAAAACAAAAGCTCAGTAACGAATGCATATACAAAATTATTAAATAAAAAATTATTTGAAAATAAAAATATTCCTAAAGTTATTTTAAAAAAAAATAATGACCTATTGTATATGTCACGATCATCAATACCTGGTTCAAAAAAAAAACAAATTTCTTTTGTATACAAGCAAATTTGTATGTATGGATTTCCAAAAAAAATATTGATTAAACTATTTGGAAAAAATAGAAAAAAAACTCCTTTAGAAAAAATTGAAGATATTGAAATTTTAAGATTTCTCGAAAATGATATACCTGTAAAAATGATCAAGATAGGTGATAACAAACTAGCTATTGATACGGAATTTGACTTAAAAATAGCTAGAAAACTTAAAAAAATTTAATTTTTGAACTTTTTTGAATTTATATACCATCAAATAATAACCATTTTTATATTTATTATAATAACTTGATATTCTTTAAATAATAAAGAATAAATAAAACTAATATTTATAAAAAAATGAATTACATAGATATTTTATTAAAATTAAATAAATTAAAGACAATTTTATTTGCAATTTTTTTAGTTTTTTTGAGCATAGGTTATTATTTACAAAAAACTAATTCTAAATATTACGAATTTTATTTTGATATATATTTTCCATCAGGGAGTTTTTTAATTTTTACAGCTAAACAAGAAATCTATAACAACTTTCAAGAATCTATTTTAACAGAATTAGCCAAGAAGAATTATAAAATTAAAAAAAAACCTGAAATAACAAATGCCTATAAAATTTCTTTAACTATAGAAGGCAACAACTCTGAAGACTTCACTAAAAAAAAAAAAGAAATTATTGATTTATTTCAAAGACAAAAAAAAAATTTAATACGCTGGATTACGAACAATTATAATATTACAAATATTACTTTAAAAGAATTGCCAGAAGTAGATAGTCAGGTGGATAACATAAGAAAAATTAAATTAGAACTTATGTGGATAAATTTAGAAAAAGAATATGTTTCTGAAAACATATCAGAAGAAATTAATTTAATATTTCCAGAAAAATTAAATAAACTAAAATTAACAAATTATTATGCTGTAATGATAGTTTTATATATTGCTCTCATAGCATTATTTATTTCTTATTTAATAGTCACTGAAGATTTTAGAAAAAAACTTAAAAAAAAAAAAATTAAATAAACATAATTAATGATACATGATTGTTTAGATAATTTAAATAAAGTAGGATTTCACTGTTTTGATAATTTTATAAATCATGAGGAACAATCAAAACTTGAAAATATAGTATCTAATCATATCAGTAATAATAATAACAAGTCTTTTTTTTTAATGGATGAGAGGCTTGAAGATACATTTATAAATAGTGACATATTTTTAAATAAATTCTACAAACTATTTTATGATTTATCCGAAACTGAAAATTTACCTTCTTATAAAAACCAAAAAATTTTTAAGAACTTAAGAGTCATAGCGCAATCTAAAATGCACTCTACGTCATTTGATTTCCATTTTGATGCTCACCAATACACAATACTTGTTCCAATAATAATTCCAGACACTGGAAATCAAAATACTAATGGCAACCTTATTCTATTTCCTAATTTGAGAAAAAAAACAAAATCTTTGATAATTAACATAATTCAAAAAAATATATTTCAAAATAAAATTAGCAAAATAATCATAAAATATTTATTTAATAAAAATTTAATTAAAAAAAAAGTAATAAAATTTAATAAAGGAGATGTATATTTGTTTAACGGTTTTAAATCTTTGCATGGAAATCAACCCGTTCAAGAAGGTCATGTGAGAGCTACTTTATTGTTACATTTTTATGATAATTTTTATAATTCTAAACTTGTAAAATTAAATCGAAGATATAGAAAGTATATAGAGGACTCTAATATTAAAAAAAATTCTATGAATTCTTAATTCTATCTTGTTTTACAAGATACGTAAAAAAAACAAGTAATAATAAAATAGAATAAATTAAATTATTAAATAAATAATAAATTGATATTGAAACGACAGACATCAAAAAAATAATTAACTGCACTTTAAGATTATCCTTAAACAACCTAAAAAGAATGTGGTGAATATGATTTACATCAGCAGAGAATGGGTTTTTTTTATTAATTATTCTAAGCATAAACAACCTAAACATATCAATGCCTGGAACTAGCATCAAAACAACAATATCCTCAGAATTAATAACTATGCCATTATTATAAAACTTAATGAAAAAGATTGAAAATAAAAAGGATAATGAGAGAGCTCCACCATCTCCTAAAAAAGAATATTTATTTTTATTTAAATACCAATAAAAAATAAATGGTATTGATATTAACAAAAATAAAGGATTAAAATTACTTTTATAAAGCAAGAATAAAATGCAAATAAAAGAAAAATTTGCAAACTGAAGATTACTTCCATCAAACATATTTATAGAATTTTGAAATAGCATGATGCTTATAATGGTAACTATAAGTGAATATTCAGATAAAAATATATTTGATTGAAATGTAACAAGATATATGTTTTCTAAAACTAATTCACTATTACAATATAACAAAACAAAAAGTAAAATTGTTGAGATAATCAACTTTAGGGAAGCGGTAAGAGCATATTTATCATCATAAAAACCTAAAATAAAAAAAAAAACTAAAAATGAAAAAAAAACTTAAAAACTCAAATAAATTAAAAATATCTGTTAAAATAAATTGGGTAAAAAAGAAATCTATCAATAAAATTAATACTAAATTTATATAAATTACAAAACCACCAACAACTGGGGTTGTTTTTTTATGCTTTTTTCGAAAAGAGTCTGGAATATCGTAGATATTAATAAATTTAGTCAGTGCATTAAATTTTTTTAGCAAAATGAAATTTAATAAAACTAATAATAAAAATATAAAATAAAAGTTAAGATCCATTAAAATTAATTTTATTATTTCTATATATGAAAAATCCAGAAGTAAAAAAAAGAATTATTGAAAGCCAATTATTAAAGAAATTTCCAGTAGGCATGATAGGCCATAAGTATATTACAAAAAAACCGTATAAACAAATATTTACATTATCTACAGAATATTTTTTATTTAAAATTTTTTTAAAGAATATTTTTGCAAGTTCTATGAGACATAATATAAAAATTGTAAAAATTAATAAAAATCCAAATATTCCCGTTTCTGCCAATAATTGAAAATAAGTATTGTGAGGATGAGATGTACATGACCATTCGTCATATTCAAACTCCTTTTTTGAACATAACTTTCTAAACATTTTAACACCCTTGCCAAAAAGTTTATTATCAAGAAACATTTTGTATGCTGACATATAGTGACTATGCGTATCATGAGTAAAAATAACTAATTGCTTCTTGCTTTTAGCCTCCTCTAAAGCAGATTCTTTTTCCTCTTGAGTTGTATAATTTTTTCCTCCATAAAATGCATAAATTGTTTGATCAAGGAACCTAGATTTAGTTTTTTCATCAAATGTTATAGCTGTAATAAGCGAAAGGACTGTTACAATTAAAATTAAAATTTTGAATTTAAATTTCACCAAATCTGTTAGCACTAAAAAAATAAAACAAAATAGCACTATTGAAAAAAAGGCAGCTCTTTCACCAGATAACAGTACCAATATAACAGAAGAAAGAATAAGTATCATAATTTTTAAAAAAAAATATTTTTTATTTTCTTCTAATATTAAAAAAGATACCATGACCATTGGAAACATTTTAGAAATATAACTTCCTAAGATCAATTCAGGTCCAAAAAAACCACTTAGCCTATATTCATGAAACCGGGTTTGACCTAGTGAGTTGTATCCAAAAATAAATTGACAATATCCATCTATAACCACAATTATGAAAGTAATAATCAAACAATAATAAAATCTATTTATTATTTTTGGATTTAACAAATAAAAACAATATGCAATACCAATACTAAATAATGCAAATCTAAAATAAAATAATGTAACTTTTAATGAAAATACTGGGTCATACGCAAATATTGATCGTGCAATCAAAAACAAATTAAAAACTATAAAAATAATAAAATATTTATTTTTAAATATAAAATAATTTTTATTTTTTATAATTGATATGGCAACTATTATAGCAATGATACATACCGCCAAATCCGACAAAAAAGGACCTGTTACTAATAATGCCGGAATAATACATATTAAAAGATATATATAATTATTAAAATATATCATATTTTTTATAATCTAAAATCTGAACTTTGTTTTGGTAAAAAACTATTTATGTCAATAATAATATTTTTATCTGATTTTAAATATTTTTTATAATTTTTTTTAAGCGTATCTTTAAATTTATCATGAATCACAGAAAAAATAATAGTGTCATAATAATTTTGATTTAAATTTTTAAAAGACTTAAATACCTTTATGTCTAAAATTTTATTTTCATTAATTACTTGGTCTAAAATATCAACATTAGTCTTAAGTTTGCGTAATTTTGTTATTAATTCTATAGATTTACTATTTCTTGTATCGGTAACATTTTCTTTAAAAGAACAACCCACAAAAAGAATTTTAGATTTAACAAGATCTATATGTTTTTCTTTATAAATTTTAATAATATTTTTTAAAATATAATTACTCATGCCATCATTAATTTTTCTTCCAGCTAATATTACATTTGGTTTAAATCCAACATTTTTAGATTTATAGGTTAAATAATATGGGTCAACACCAATACAATGTCCTCCTACCATACCTGGAAAAAATTTAGAAAAATTCCATTTTGTTCCTGCTGTAGCAATCACTTCTCTAGTATCTATTTTAAGCAATTTAAATATTTTTGATAATTCGTTAATAAGAGCAATATTTATGTCTCTTTGTGTATTTTCAATAATTTTAGCAGCTTCGGCTGTTTTAATGGAACTAGATATATAGATTTTTTTGCAAATATTTTTGTACAAATTCTTTATTTTTATTATTGCATGTTTATTTGAACCTGAAATAACTTTAGTAATTTTATCTATTGTATGTTTTTTATCTCCTGGATTTACTCTTTCTGGGCAAAATCCACAGTAAAAACCTTTAGTATTATTTTTTAGAGAATCTTTATTTATATAATTAAGTTTTGATATTTTTTTAATTATTGGAACACAAATACTCTCTGTAGTTCCTGGGTATACAGTAGATTCTAATATTACCACACTTTGATTTTTAATATTTCTAGCAACTAAAATTGTAGCTTTTTTTAATAATTTTAAGTCTGGTTCCTTATTTTTTTTAATTGGAGTTGGTACAGCAATTATAAAAAAATCGGCATTCTTCAAATAAACAGGATCATTAGTAAAGAATATTTTTTTTGCAGCATTAAAAGTTTTTTTTTTTACTTCATTAGTATGATCAATATTCTTTTTTAATTGTTTAATTTTATCAGAATTAATATCATATCCTATAACATAATTTTTTTTAGCAAGAAGAAGTGCTAGAGGCAAACCAACATAACCCATTCCTATTACTGCAATTTTCATAATTACCTATTTAATTATTTCTAAATATTTATTAATTATCCGTTGTTCATCAAATTTATGAATAGCTAAAAATCTGCTATTTTTTGACATTTTTTGTTTTTTTGTAAATGAAAGTTTTAAAAATTTTTTAATAGTATTTTTTAAACTTAAATTATTTTTTAGACTAAATGTATAACCATTAAAGTTATTAAAAACTATACTTTTTGCTCCAGAAATATTTGAAGATATTAAAGGACGGCCCATCGAAGCAGACTCTAATAAAACTTTTGAAGCACCTTCTCTATAAGAAGTAGAAACAACACATGTACTTTTTTTAATTATAGGTCTTATATCCCCTCTAAATTTAAAATATTTAAAATTGTGTTTTTGTTTTAAATTATTTAAATAATTTCTGGTAATACCATTTTTAATATTATCAGTACATTCACCAACTACATAAAATAAAACATTCTCTTTATCCTTAAAATAATTTGAAACTTCTATAAATTGCATCACACCTTTATTCCATAAAAGTCTTCCCACAAAAAGAAAGATATTTTTTTTTTTAGATAATTTTGAAAACTTAAAATAACTAGTATCAACACCAGATCCTAGAACTACAAAAGAATTAAAACTTTTAGAAATCCCTTCCTTTATAAATATTTTTTTATCTTCATGATTATGAAAAATAATCTTATTATTATCTGAAATTGCAAATTTATACAAAAAAATGGCTATTTTTTTTAAAAATAGACTGCCTAAAAAAGAGTTACCCAACCCCGTTATAGTATTAACTACTTTAATATTCATTAAATTACAAATTATGCTGCCTATTATTACTGGTTTAATGTTGAAATTTAAAAATAAATCTGGTTTTAAATTTTTAATTAATAAACATATTTTTACAAAAGCCATAAAATCTTTTAAAAAATTAAATGAGTCATTTTCAAAATTTATATTAATAAATTTACATCCCAGTTTTTTAATCTTTTTAACGTTTTTATCCTCTTTAGCGATTATATAAACTTTATGTTTATTATTAATTAATTTTTTTATTAAATTTTTTCTAAAATTGTAAACATTCCAAGAAGACTTTGAAAAAATAAAAATTTTCATTCTACGATTTATTAAAGTCATCAGCATAACTTTCAAATAAAATAGATCTATAAGGTTGCCATGCGTGACTATTGTCTGCAAATTCTAACCAAACAAATAACATTAAACCAAAATAAAATAAAATTAATAATTTAAATAAAAAACTATATTCCAAATCTATGACAGAACAAAGTCTTACAAAAATTAAAGCTTCAACAAGTATAAATGGCAACAAAATTCTGTCTGCAATAACATCTATGTAACTAGATTGTTCTGCTAATTGTTTGAAAACAATCATTGCAATAATGACAACTAATATTGAGATTAGTGTAAAAAAATATAAAGGAAATAATTTTTTATCTTTACTAAACTTTTTTATAAAAATTAAAAATACAATGATTGGTAAAATGTGTGCTAAAAATTTTAAATATTTTAAAGGTGAATTTTCTACAATTTTATAATCTAAGCCTATTGCTAAAGACAAATTCTCAAAATTATTAAAATATAAGTAATAAAATAAAAATAAAAAACTTGTAGTTATAGTAATTAGTAAAAGTAATTTAGTTAATTTAATTTTTTCGTTACATTTAAAAAAAAGTAAAAAAATAAAAATTATACTAGAAATATGTATAAATACTGCTAGAAAAAAAAATATAATTTTTTTTATACTCATGTTTTCTGACCAGTAGTAAATTGCAAAACATAAGAAACCTATTGATACTGATTGTCTAGTATATCCCATGCCCACCACATAAATCATGGTTGGTATCAATAAAATAAAAAGAAATAACTTTTCATCTGAAATGTTTAAAAATTTAAATATTCCACTTAAAAAAATTAATGCACAAATAAAATTGAAAAAGAAGTAATCCAGATCAAGTATATGAATAAATTGAATAACATAATTCAAACCTTGTAATTTAGAAAAGCCACCTAAAACATTTATTTTTGCTTCATTAAATAAATTTAAATAAGTTATGTAATCGCCACCCACATAATGTCTTCCAGAAATAAATATCAAAATAAATAAGAACAACAAATAGAAAAAAATTTTTTTTATATAATTACTTAACTTAATTTCGCTCAGTGAAATAATTGAAAGATAGATATAAATTGATAAATAAGTAATCAATGCTTGTTAATCCAATTCTGCAAAACTAAAATATTCCATAACTGGTGATAATTTATGTCATCTTTATCTTTTTTAAAGTTTGTCCATTTTAAAATTAGATACTCATTATCAAATAAATCATGTTTATTAAGATTTTTTATATTTAAAACTTTATCACCCCAAGTATTTAAATATTTTTTTAAAAAGTAACTCATTGGTATAGAAAATCCTTTTTTAACATTTGAAATATGATCTTTGGGTAAATACAAACCCAATATTTTCTTAAGTATAAATTTAGGTTTAAATTTATTTATCAAAAGTTCAGATGGTAATTTAAAAAAATGCTCTATAATTTTATGGTTAGCAAATGGTGTTCTGTTCTCTATGCTGTGATACATTGAAGCTCTATCCATTTTACACAATATATCTTCTGGAAAATATAATTTGAGATCTAAATACATTAAGTCCTTAAATGTATGTTTTTTTCTATCTATATATTTTTTATTATTTATAAAACCTGGTGATTTTAAATATTTATCATCGTACCCTCCTTGACTAATAGAAGCATCATAATAATTAGAAAAACTTTTTATATTTATAATAGACTCTAATTTTTTTAATTTAGAGTTTAAATTCCAAACATTTAAAAAATTTAAATTTATAAATTTATTTAATTTATAAATTATAGGAATACTTAATTTTAATAATATTTTTGAAAAAGTATTTTTGTTTAAAAAATTGTGATACTGCTTAAAATATAAGTAACGATTGTAACCTCCAGAAATCTCATCGCCCCCATCTCCAGTTAATACTATTTTAATTTTTTTTTTTGCAAATTTAGATAATAAGAAACTTGGAATTTGACTGCTATCACCAAAAGGTTCAGAATAATAATTATGCATATTGTTAACATAAGACATAATATCTTTTTTTTTAACTTTATAGGTGTTGTGGTTAGTTCCTAAAAATTGTGAAATTTTTTTTGCACTTATACTTTCATCATAGTTTTTTGAAGAGGTTTTTAAAGTAAATGTTTCAATTTTTTTTTTGCTTACTGTTTGTGCTATAGATGCAACTAAAGCTGAGTCTATTCCTCCAGACAAAAAACAACCAACTTTAAAATCATTACTTAACATATTTTTAATTTTTGATTGTAACAGTTTGTTTGTACTATCGATTGTATCATTATTTTCTTCAATATTACTTTTATAAATTGACTTTTTGAATAATTCTTTCTTTAAATCATAATAATTATACCTTGAGACTTTCAAATTTTTATCAACTTCTAGAATTGTCGATGGTTCTAATTTAAAAACATTTTTATAAATAGATAAAGGACTTGGGATAAAACCATATTTTACAAAAATATTTGCCGCTTTCTTATTTATTTCAAATTTAAATAATTTATTTTTTTGAAAAGTTAGTAAATCTGAAGTAAAAAAAAAAATATTATTTTGAATACCATAATAAAGTGGTTTTTCTCCTATTCTGTCTCTTCCGATAATTAATTTGTTCTCTTTTTTATCCCAAATAGAAAAAGCAAACATACCTTCACACATTTTAAGCATTTTTTTTATTCCAAAAATTTCAATACCATTAACTAAAACTTCACTATCTGTTGAATTTTTCCATATAAATTTTTTTTTATATTTTTTAAACTTTTGTTCTATGATTTGTCTTAACTCTAAATAATTATATATTTCACCATTATAAACCATCACAAATCTTCCTGAAAATGAATGTGTTGGCTGATTTCCTTTTTTTGATGCATCAACAATAGCTAGTCTCAAACTTGCTAAACCTAAATTATTTTTTTTTTCAAGATATATATCATTTGAATCAGGGCCTCTGTGTCTAATCCTTTTTGATACAGATAACATGTATTTTTTACTTACTTTTTTATAATTAAAAACACCAACTATTCCACACATATCTTTTTTAATATTCCTGATTTTTTTATTACCTCACCCCACTCATAATTATGTAATTTTAAATGCTGGAATTTAGCATTTTTTAAATCATGAGCACTATTAATATCTTCATCGTACACATTTTTAATTTTATATTTTTTTGAAATCTCTTTCATAAAAACTGTTTTATTAGAAACTATATTTAGTTTTGAAGCTGAATATTCTAAAAATTTGGTACTATATTGAGCATTATAAGGAAATTCATCAGGTATATAATTAAGACCATATTTGCACATCTTGTAATATTTATGCATATGAACATATTTTTTAGGTCCTAAAAATTTAATTTTTGAAAAATTTGAAAATTTCATCTTATAATCATCAGAGACATTACCTATTACCAAAATTGAAAAGCCTAATTTCAAATACTTAAAAAAAATCTTATCTAATCCTTTTCTTGTTTCTATTGACCCGGTATATAAAAAATCATAATTAAATTTTTTTAAACGTTTCTGAAAAAAATTTTTTAAAACCCCTTGAGATCTAATTATATGTGGAACTTTATCATTATAATTCATATGTTTTTTAATAAATTTCGAATTAAAAATTCTTAAATCAGGTTTAAAATTAAAATTTTTTTTAATAAAATCTTTTATGTCACAAAATGGGGGGGTTGATAAACTTGAATAGTCATGAATATAAAATTTATTTTTAAGTTTCTTTCTTAAAAAAAATCCACAGAACATAATAATGATATCACAATTTTTTAATGATAGTTCATTCTCAGAAATTATGACTTTAATATTTTTTTTAATAAAATAATTTCTATATGCTATAATTTCTGGCAAATAAGATTTTTTATTTGATAAAATTCCAATGATCATTTTAAAATAACCTGTTTTTGAAATATCTAAGAAAATATAAAGTTATACATATATACTTTCTGATCAAGCTTACATTATAAATTTTACTAGTATAATTATAGGATCTTATATACTTTAAGAATTCTTTAAATTGTTTTGGAAAAATAGGAAAATCTGTCTTACAAATTGCATCTTTTATTATAAATAATTTTACATTTCTTTTAATTAAAATACTAGAATGAATTAAATCTTCATAATAAGCTTTGCCTTTAAATGGATAATAGTCTTCCAAATACAAATTATTTCTATAATGCATTAAGCATCCACCAGGGATCCATTGCACTTGTATTTCTTTATTTTTTAAAAAAAAAAAATCTACTCCAAAATTAGTTCCTGACCTAGATACCTTTCCCATGATGCTATTATCGTTTGGAAATCCCAAAATAAAATTTTTTAAAATTTGGGATATTTTATTATTATTATTTAATTTATGAATTGGTAAATTATTTTTAATATCAAAAAAACATGGTCCTACAGATGCATTTTTATTTTTTTTTAAAAAATTAATCATCTCTTCAGTGGATTTATTATCAATGAAACAATCTGCATCTAACTGCATAACAAAATCAGTTTTGGCTAATTTAAACCCCTCAACTCTTTGATTAACTTGACCTGGTGAATTTGTTTGGACTATCTCAACATTGTCATAAGAATTTATATCTTTATTAATTTTTATAAAATTTTTATTATAAACAACAACTAATATTTTCTTAGGTCTTAAGGTATATGAGTTTATTTTTTGTATTACACTTAATAAAATCTCTTCACCTACAGTTGGAATAACAATTGTTAAATTTAAAAAACTTTCCATTTAATTTATAAATTTATTAAGAAAAATATTCCATTTATTTAAATTACTATCTGAATGCAAATAATAATCTTTTTGATAAATTTTATCAAAATTATAATTTTTAATAGATTTCAAAAAAGAATTATCGTCATAAAAGTAGGATATTTTTTTTGGATAAAGTGGTGAAAGATTAATAGAGCTATTATCTATGTAAGTTATATATGGAATACGATTAAAAGTAGCATAATATATTGCTGTTGTTGAATTAGATGCAATAAATAAATCTATTTTAGGCAATATACTTTTTATAGAATCTTCGTATAAATAAATTTTTTTAGAGGTAAAATTATATTTGTCACGGCTCGCTGGATGTTTTTTAATATAAATTTTTCCAATATGATTAAATTTATCAACATTTTTATCTAAGATTGAAACCAATTTTCTAGAGGAATTTTCAAATAGATCCAACGCCACGAATATGTTCATTTTTTTATTTCTAATTTTAGTAAACTTATGTTTAAAATTAATCATCCGTAAAGATTCTGTTTTTACCTTTATTTTAAAATTATATAGTTTAGCAATATTTTCACTAGCGTAACTATTGATTAAAAAATTCTTTGGTTTTAATTTTTTTTTATAAAATGAAGTAGGATATAAATCAAAATATCTTAAATCCCAATATCTGATTTCGTTGTGAGGAAATGCAAAAAGATTTTTGTGATTATACTTATTCCAAAAATAATTGAGCATTTTTTCCCAATTTTGGTTTTCATAAATATAGATTCCTAATTTATATTTTTTTTTTTTATTCAAAGTATTATCTAAACATCTAAAATACAAAATATTTTTAATACTTCTTAATCCAATCATAAAATTTAAATAATCGGCTTTAAAAATATTATAAATATTAATATTTTTATTTTTATAGTATTTCTTCAAAAAAAAATTTAACTGAATTGTTTTTTTATAAAGTTGAAGATATTTTTTTTAAAATAAGAAACAAATCCTTTACTGTAACAGTATCAATTATTTTGTGTTTATTTTGACTGTTACTTATTTTTTTAGCATAATCCGTTGCATTTTTAGGGAATTTTGTTTCTGTTTGCCTATAAAATAAATGGTGCCAATCATTAGTTGAAGAAAAATTTTTAAGTAAATTTGGAAGGTTTTCCCAATATCCCGTTTTAAATATTTTTTTTTTAATTTTTTTAAAATCAATATGAGTAAAAATATCAAAAAAAGCTATAGATGCATTTGTTTGTTTTACTTTCGAAAAACGCAAATGAAAAACAACTATATAAGCAAAATAAAAAATAAACTTTATAAAGTTTGGAACATAATTAGTATATTTATTATCTAAAAATTTTATATTTTTACTTTTAGAAATAAGTAAAAAATTTTTTTTTGAACAATACTGCTTAAAAATATCGGCAAATAAAATATCCGATGAAAAATTTAGAATTTTTATTTTTTTATTTTTTAGAAAATTATCAAGAACAATTATTTTTAACAAAAAAATTGTATTAGAATTTCCGTATGAAATTAATTCTCTAAACACAGAAAATTCCCAAAAATTAAAATTATCTATCTTGAAATAATTTTCAATTTTTAAATTTTTATATCTAATTTTACCTATATCTGAAAGCTCTTTTAAAAGTTTTGTTCGAAAAAATGTTTTTTTTTTCTCAAGTAAAGAATAAATTGAAAAAATATTTTTTTTTTTATTTTCGTGGTAACTATTAAGCAAAACAATAGCTATTTTATTTGTTTTTGAACTTTTCATCATAAGATTATCATAATCTTCCCTACTGTTTTCCAAGTCATCAAAAATTGCGATTGTTTTCATAAAGAATTTACTTTTAAAGATATTTTAAAGATTATTTAAGATAATAACTATAATTAATATTTTTTACATATTATATTCCACATACAGGTTTTTTTATTTGTGATTTTATCAAGTTTCGTTTCTTCGATTAATGAAATCACTTTGAACTCTTTAAATAAATTTTTAATTTCTTTTTCATCAAAAAAACTAGCAACTATTCCATTTTGAATTTTCATTTCTTTTACAAAAAAATTATTTCCCTTTCTATCTTTGTAGCCGTGATGTTTCTTGGAAAAAAGCGAAGAAAGGAAAAATCCACCTGAATTTAATTGAGATAACAAATTTTTAAATATTTTTTTGATAATTATTTTTTTATTATGAGTAATAGAACCTCTATCTAAAAATAAATCTACATTTTCAAAAGAGGTTTGAGAAAAGTCTGCTTGTATTAATTTAATTTTTTTATTCTTTTTATATTTTTTTTTTGCGTAATTTATTGCTGATTTAGAACCATCAACACCAATAATTTTAGAGTAGCCATGGCTTGACAAAAATTCTAAATTATTGCCTGTTCCACAACCAAGTTCTACAGCCATATTCTTTTTATTTTTGGAAATATATTTGCTAACACTAGAAACAACCCAATCAAATGGAAATTTGTTAATTTGTTTATTTTTTTTATAGACTTTTTCTTCCCAATTAATGTCAAAACTCATGATTAAAATTCTATTCGGTCATAGGGTGTTAAAATATCACCATAATTCATTTTATAAAAATTATTTTTTTCACTATTCATTCCCTTCAAAATCAAACTTTTCAATTTTTTTTTTATTAAAAATTTATAATCATAACTTTAGCTATCAACTCGTTAAATCATTGATCGACTCACAAATATAATTTACTTGCTTGTTAGTTAAATTATAATGTATCGGCAAACTTAGACACATATCATAATATTTTTTTGTATTTGGCAATTTTTTAAGACTATAGCCTTTTTGAGTATAAAATGGGTGAATTGGTATAGGTATATAATGTACTTGCGTTTGTATATTATGTAAAATAAGGTCTCTCATAAACTTATTTCGACTTTTCTTCAATTTCTTAAAGTTTATTTTAACAATATAAAGATGTTTTGAACTTTCTTTTCTTAAATCTTTCTGAAGTATTTCAATATTTTCGTTATTTTTAAGCTTTAAATCATAAATCGCTGCTATTTCGGTTCTTCTTTTTAAAAACAAGTGAATTTTTTTCATCTGAGAAACAATCAAACTGCTATGAATATCTGTTTGACGGTAATGATAACCCAATGAATTCATTTCATAATACCACAAATTTTTTTCCTTCTTATCAAAAGCTTCTTTTGTATTTTGAAAATTAGACTGATTCTGAGTAATACCATGTGTTCTTAGCGCCAATAATTTTTGATAATATTGCTTGGAGTTAGTTGTAATTATTCCACCTTCTCCACCAGCAATAATTTTAACAGGGTGAAAAGAAAATACTGTCATATCTGAATAACAACATGAACCAATTTTTTTTCCATTTTTATATTTACCACCTAAAGCATGAGCAGCGTCCTCAATTATTTTTAAATTATTTTTTTTAGAAAATTTATATAGTTCTTTCATATTTGCTGGAGCCCCTGCAAAATGCACTGGGGCAATGCACTTTATTTTATTTCTCTTTATATAAGAATTTTTCAATATTTTTGGATCCAGGCATACAGAAACTGGATCAATATCTGAAAAAAAAGGTTTTGCATTACAATAAAATGCTGCATTTGAAGTAGCAACAAATGAAATTGGCGTAGTCAACAAATTTCGGCCTTCACCTAGACCACATACCTTTGCTGCTAAATGGAGGCCTGCTGTACAACTTGATACCGCTACTGCGTATTTAGAACCAACATAATTGGCAATTATTTTTTCAGAATCTAATATTTTGGGTCCTTGTGTTAACGCACCTTTTTTGACAACTTCCAAAATTGAATTTTCATCCTTTTTGTCAGTAAAATGTCTACCATAGTTAAAAAATTCATTAAAAACATTATTTTTTGCCTTTTCTTTGTAAAATTGTTTAATCTGATTATTTAAACCTGACACTTTAATTTTATATTTTTTTTTCAAAAATTTGTTGGATAGACTTAAATCTGTATGTCTTTTTGTAACAAGTCTAGATTTAGAAATCAAAGTTGGCTTTATTTGTGTAGAGTCAAGATTAAATATTTTACTTACTTTTAATAAAAGATCATATTTTGAAACTCTTTCATTTCCAACGACGTTTATAATTCCATTTGCTTTTTTAGTAATTAATTTTTTTAAAATTTTCAGCAAACTTGTTATATAAATAGGTGTAAAATAATAATCTTTAAAAGCAATAACTAACTTTTTATTCTCTAGGCGATTTATTGATTCTATTATAAAATTATTTTTTTTATCCTGAGAGTATCCAAAGAAGTTTGTTCTAATAATAAGAGCATTGTTATTTTTCTTTATAACCAAATCTTCTGCTTTCGATTTTTGTTTTGCATATTCATTCAAGGGATTTTTTTTATGCTTTTCAGTTTTAAACTTAACTTTACCAGAAAAAAGATGATCCGATGAAATTTGAATAAAATAAATGCCCATATTATTAGAGATTTCAGCTAATTTTTCAGCTAAACTTACATTAATAGCATAACTTATTTTAGGATTTGCAGAACACCAATCAATATTAGTTTTTGCACACGCATTAACAATTATATCAGGTTTGATCTTATTTATTGAAGCTAAAATATCATCATGTTTGTTTAAATTTACTTTAATATATTTAAGGTTCGGATGAAAAAATTTTTTAGAATTATAATTTACCGTAATTTCAAAATCTTTATTAAAATAATTAAGGAAATTTATTCCTAAAAGACCTGTACCACCAAAAATTAAAATTTTCTTTTTCAAATTTTTAAAAAATTTTTTTTATTTTTTTGAATCCAAAATTTCAAATCTTTGATTGTCATCCATTCTTTATTAGTATCTGATGAATATTGAAAACCTTGTTCAACTTTTTTCCCTTTTTTGACAATTTGCTTTGTTAATTTAGATGAATTTGGAAAAATCTTATAATATGTTTGGTATTCATAAGTTGAGTTAGAATCGTCAGAACCAATCATTTGTTCATGTATTTTCTCTCCTGGCCTTATTCCAATAATTTTAAATTTAGATTTTTCATTAACTGCTTTTGCAATCTCAGTTATTCTCATGGATGGTATCTTTTTAACATAAATTTCACCCCCACTCATATCTTGAAAAGCAAACCAGACTAAATCTATAGCCTCTTTTAAGCTAATCATAAATCGTGTCATTTTTATATCTGTGATTGGAACTTTATCCTTTTTGGATAATTTTAAAAAAAAAGGAATAACTGACCCTCTTGATCCCATTACATTTCCATATCTAACAACAGCAAGTTTTGTTTTTTGTCCAATTTTCAAATAATTTCCAGAAACAAATAATTTATCAGCGCAAAGCTTTGAAGCTCCATATAAGTTTATTGGACTACTTGCTTTATCAGTAGACAAAGCGACAAGTTTTTTTATATTATTAGAAACTGCACAGTTAAGGACATTCATTGATCCTATAACATTTGTTTTTATACATTCAAAAGGATTATCTTCTGCTGTAGGAACTATTTTTGTAGCAGCAGAGTGGATAATATAATCAACACCTTTTGTTGCCATATCTAATCTTTGCATATCTCGAATATCTCCTATTACAAATTCTAATTTTGATTTATATTTTTTCAATTGTTCAGCCATATTCCACTGTTTCATTTCATCTCTAGAATATATTATGATTTTTTTTGGATTATATTTGGCTAAAGTTGATTTAATAAATTGTTGTCCAAATGAACCTGTTCCACCGGTAATGAATATAACTGATTGATTAAAAAAACTCATTTTACTTTCTTATAAATTAATTTCTTCAAGATATCCATTATTTAAAGAAATAATTCTATCACAATATCGCAGAGTATTTTTGTCGTGAGAAATCAAAATTACAGTTTTTTCTTTTTTTAAATTTCCAATAACGTCTAAAATTTGATTTTCAGTATCTTTATCTAACGAATTTGTGGCCTCGTCTAGTAACAGTATTGACGGATTTCTATACAAAGCCCTAGCAATTCCAATCCTTTGTCTTTGACCGCCAGATAATCTTACACCATTCTCACCAACACTTGGATTATTTGATTTACTCAGTTTCTGATTAAGTTCAATTAATTTTGCATTATTTAAAGCATATTCCATTAATTTTTTATCTATGTTTTCAGGTTCAATACCAAAGGCAATGTTATCCTCTATTGGAGCATCCATTATAAAAATCGATTGTGATACGTATCCTATTTTTTTTTGCCACTGATGAATATTTAATTGAATATTAATATCGTTAGCTAAAATTTGACCTTCTGTTGGTTTTAACAAGCCAAGTAAATTATCAACGAAAGTAGTTTTTCCAGACCCACTACCTCCAACTATTCCAAGAACCTCTCCATGACTAATTTTAAAATTAATATTATTTAATATGTTTTTATCAAAATTTGGATACCTGAAAAAAAATTTATCAAAAGTAATATCAATTTTTTCTTTATTAAATTCTTTAATCTGAGGCTTATCTTTTTTGTCAATAAAATTAGCTTTTTTAAGAATTTCCAATTCGTCAAAAATTAAATCAAACGCAGGTTTGTGATATTTTCTGTGTTGTAAGTTTTGAACCATAGAGACAACAGCAGGTAGCACTCTGATAAATGAAATAGAAAATAAGGCTATAGTAGGTATAATTTCACTAGGAGTTTGATTTTGATATAAAAGAATCAGTATGAACACTACAAAAGAAAACACTCCAATTACTTCTAAGAATATTCTAGGTAAGCTTGTAAGAATTATATAATTTAATTCTAAATTATTTAATTTAACATACTGTTGATTTAAATTTTTTTCAAATCCATCTTGCCTATCTAAGATTTGCACTTCTTTAATACCGTGCATAGAAGAAATCAATAATTTGGATATATTATTTTGATGCACTATTTTTAATTCTCCATTTTTTCGTAATTTATTTTTAGTGTAAAAAAACAAAATTCCAGTCAATGTGAAGGAGAATATTGAAGTAGCCAGTGTAGAGAATGGTTCTATAAATAATAGTAAGAAAAAAATAGAAATTAATAAAACTATTTCCACAATTAATTTAAAATATGTTCCTATAAAAAATTTGGCATGACTAGCGTTGGTTTGAATATTTGTAATTAATCGTGCAGAATTAGTTTTGAGATGAAATAAGTAATCAACGTTTAGGTAAGTTTTATACAACTTATCTATTATACTAAGTTGGATATTTAAATTAAATCTAGTGTGAAACCATAGAAAAGCTAATAAAAAAAAATTTTTAATGAGATATATTGCTAGTGTGCAACCGAGACAAATATAAATAAATTCTTTTTGTGAGAGATTTTGAGATAATTGAGCTATTATGGGATAATTCTTTATTGTATCATAGTCAACTATAGCAGCTACTATAGGTAAAAATGAAGAAATACCAACAATTTCAAGATTTGTTGCAATTAAAACTCCAAACAATAAATATATAGAATGAATCTTTTGTTTATTATTAAAAAAAGACCATATTTTTCTTAAAGATTTCATTTAAAAAAATTATTAATTTTTTTTATTTTTTTTTAAAATTAAAAGCATTCTTTTGGCTAAATTTTCACTATTGATTTTATGGCTCTTAAGCAATTCAATTTGACTACCGTAATTATCTGGAAATTTATCAGGTAATCCAATACGACGAATTTTATTTACCTCTTTAATATTATGATTATTACAAGCCTCCAAAATAGAACTTCCAAATCCCCCAATTAAATTATTTTCTTCTATAGAGACTAAATACTTAACTTCTTTTAAAATCTTGAATAAAATTTTTTTATCTAATGGTTTGATTGTATGAAAATGAACTATTCCAACATTTAAATTATATTTCTTTTTTAATATTATAGAGGCATCAATTGCTATCTGGGCCATTACTCCAGTTGTTGCAAATGTGGCAACTTTTGATTTTTTAATTATTCTTGCTTTTCCTATTTTTAATTTAGTATTTTTATTTGTTATTATTTTATCACCACCTTTTCCCATTCTAATATAAATAGGATTTTTAAATTTCTGAGTTTCTAGTATTAACTTTTCCATTTCTATTGCGTCGCAAGGAGACAGTACCATCATATTAGGAATACATCTCATTATAGAAATATCATCTGTAGCTAAATGAGTTGGTCCAAGTGGCGCATAAACATATCCTGCTCCATTAGCTATCAACCTCACAGGGAGATTGTGCATAGCTAAGTCAACTACAATTTGTTCATAACATCTTCTAGTTAGAAAAGTACCGATGTTATTTACAAATGGCTTATAACCTTCAAGGGCCAAACCTGCTGCCATACCTATAATACCTTGCTCGGTTACCCCTTCCATAAAAAATCTGTCGGGGTATCTTTGCTTCATTTCTTCAAGTATTCCAGGTCCTAAATCTGAACCAATAAAAACAATTTTTTTGTCTTTTTTAGCTAGTTTAAATACCGCCTTTAATGATGCTTTTCTCATTTTATATTTTTAATTTTGTAATATTGAACGTACCATTCAACAAATTTTTTTATACCAAATTTTATTGTTGTTTTAGGTTTAAAACCAATCCAATTTTTAATTTTTTTTGTTGAAGAGTGAGTTTTAGGAACATCACCCAATTGTATCTTCGTAAATTTGATTTTTGCTTTGGTTTTAAGATTGTATTCTATAGCTTTGATAAAATTTATAATTTTTTGGGGACTGTTATTTCCAATATTCAATATTTGATGTGGAACAAATTTTTTATTTTTTTTTATTTTTAAATTCTTTTTACTTGGAATTTTTGTAATAACTCTCAAAATACCCTCAACAATATCATCTATATAAGTGAAATCACGAACCATTTTCCCATAATTGAAAAGGTTTACAGGAATTTTATTTAAAATTTGATTTACAAAAATAAATAAAGCCATATCAGGTCTGCCCCAGGGACCATAAACTGTAAAAAATCTCAAGCCAGTTGTAGGTATATTAAATAAGCTACTATAGCTGTAAGCCATAAGCTCATTTGTTTTTTTTGAAACACCATAAATACTTAGTGGTTTATCTGTAGTTTCTTTTTCATTAAAAGGAAATTTATTATTATCCCCATAAATACTAGAACTACTTGCATAAACAAGATGTTTAATTTTATTTTTTTTAGCTATTTCAAGAATATTTAAAAAACCAGTTATATTTGAGTCTATATAATTTTGAGGATGTTTGATAGAGTATCTAACACCTGCTTGAGCTGCTAAATTTATTATTATCTCTGGTTTAAATTTTCCTAATTTATTTTCTAAAATTTTTTTATTTTTAATATCTGCTTTAATAAATTTAAAATTATTAAATTTTTTTAGTTCTTTTAATCTTTTTTTTTTAAGATTTACATCATAATAATTATTCATGTTGTCGATTCCTACAACTTTGTGTCTTAGCTTTAGTAATCTAATGCATAAATTCATCCCAATAAAACCAGATGAGCCTGTGACTATTATTTTCATTGTTAACTCTTCTTATTTAATTAAATTATAAGTTTTAATATGACCTACATCAAAAAAATCCTCATTAATTTTAAAAGTAAATATTTTACCAACTAATTTTGGTAAAATATCATGACTAAAATCATGAAAATTTTCATTATTTTTAAACTCTTTAAAAAATTTTTTAGACAAAACATACACGGCACAATTAGCTAAATTTGATAATGGTTTTTTCGGTTTTTCTACAAAACTTTTTACAACTTTATTATTATCTATTTCAACTATTCCACAAGTTTTAGGGTTGGGTGAATTAAAAACCATCATTGTCATCAAACATTGCTTAGGTCTTGAGTTATGGGCATTTATTAAATTTGCTATGCTAAATTTTGAATAATTATCAGCATGTATAATAAGCATATTATCGTTTTTAAATAATTTTAAATTCTGAAAAAGAGAGCCAGCTGTTCCTAGAAGTTTTTTTTCATTCAAAATTTTAATTTTATTAAAACTTTTATGTTTTCTAACGAATTCGTGGACCATTTCAGATTTATAGTGAGTATTGATAAAAATTTTTGATATATTGATTTTATCCAATTCATTAAGCCAATGGTCTAACAAAGGTTTTTTATTTACTTTTATGAGGCATTTTGGGATATTTGCTGTATATGGTCTTAATCTTAAACCTTTACCTGCTGCAAGCAAAAAAGCATTCATTAATTACTTCTCCAGCTCTCTGTTCAAATCTTTTTTTTTAATTACTTTGTTACCCACAGTTCCAACTTGAATAGCTGCTGCTAAAGACCCTAAAAAACTGCTTTCCCAAATTGAAGCTCCTGTTGCAAGAGACATAGATGTAATAGCAAGTAAAGAGTCACCAGCTCCTGCTGTGTCTTTAGCCGATAAATTCATCGCTTCAATTTTATCTTCTTTTAATGAGTTTTTTTTATATTTTTTGTCAGGACGAATAAAAATACCTTCGCCTCCAAGTTTAATAATTAAGTTTTTTGCATTTGATTTTTTTTGCAAATTGGTGGCTAGTATATGAAGGGCTTGAGAATGATTATGTGTACAAATTCTTGCCTCTCTCTCTGTAGGTGTCATTAAATCAACATCTTTAAATTTTGAAATATCTCCGATTTGTGATGATGATTGACTATCCGCAGCTATAAAAATATTATTTTTTTTACATAATTCAGTAATTTTTTCAATAAGGCCCTCAGTTAAACAACCGTAATTAAAATCAGAGAATATTAATAAATTACTTTTTTCTAATATTTTTTTTATTTTTGAAAATATTTTCTGTTCTAAAGCTGAAGATATAGGATCTTGATGAAGTTTACTTATTCTCAATAAACTTTTTCCATCACTTCGATATCTTTGTTTCAAAGTGGTGGGCCTTCTTTCATCTTCAAAAAAGAAACTCTCAACTCCCTTAGTTTTTAAGTTTTGATTGGCATATGCTGCTAGATCATCTTTTCCAACTACAGAAATAAGTTTTACATTTGCCCCACAACCAGCCGCATGTGCTGCAACTATTCCGGCACCACCCACAAATTTTTTAGAGTCTATTGGTGTTACAACAAGTGTTGGTTCTTCTTGGGACATTCCTAATGCATTGCAAGAAATATATTCATCAATAATTAGATCTCCAATTACACACACCTTGATTTTATTTAAATTACTAACTGTGTTTAAAAGTTTTTTTTTAAAAATTTTATGCCTTTTTAAATATGTTTCCGATAGATGTATCTCTTGATAATTTGAAGATTTAAATTCTTTATTAATCAGGTCTATGGAAGAAAAAGTTGCTTCTCCAGAAGAAAAAAGTAAATTGCCACCAAGTTTTTTTATTACTGCTGCTTCTTCATTAAATGAAGTTTCATGCTCTTTACCTTTTACTATTATATCTGGCTTGTATTTGAGAATTTCTTTTTTAAGACTATCTTTTATAATTACAGCTTTTGACACCCAACCATTTGTTTTAATACCTTCAAGTCTCAAATCCTCATTAACATGAGCAGCATTACCAGCTAATTTATCTGAAAGAACACCAACAAATAATTCTGTTCCATATTCTCTTGCAAATCTCAGTAATCTTAAATGTCCTGGATGGAGAACATTAAAAACTCCAGAAACAAATACTTTAATTTTTTTCTTCATATTTTTTTGTCTTTAAATTTTCACTTATGTTTTTAGGACAAAACTGTAAATTATTTTTAATATCCCAAATTTCTTCTATTTGTTCTAAATCTTTATTATTACTTACTTTTAAATCCTCTAAAGCTCCATAAAATGTTTTTTTTAAATTAATAATTTTTTGAAGATATTCAATTCTTTTTTGTTTTTTACTTGGAAGTTGAAAAACACTATAAGCAACTATCCCATCTATTTTTTTTAAATCATTTATTGCTTGAGCTAATACCATTGAACTACTCTCCATTGCATATTCTGTTGCACTTAAAAGGTATTGAAAATTTTTTTTATTACAAAAATCTCTTATAAATAAATTCTGAACATTTTGAGGAACTCTTTCCCCCATAAATTCTCTACTAAAAATGTAACCTCTAAATTTTTTTTTTTTCATTTTGGAAATTTAAACGAAATTGCTTTTTTAGTTATTGGTTTCATAGTTATTGGTTGAAAAAACTCACCAATCTTTTTATCTCCATAAGGTGAAAATAAACTTTTAAACCTACAATTAAATGACCATCTTGTTTCTTTTTCAATGTTCACTCTATTTCCGTGAGGCATAGCTTGATCAAAAATCAATACTTCACCATAATTAATGTCAATCCATTTTACTTTTTTTTTAATATTTCTGTATAGTTTTTCACTATTATCTAGCTTTCTTTTCGAGAAATTTTCTAAGATTTTTTTTGTTTCTTTAGGAGGAAGTAAATACATTGCTTTTGTCTTATAGCAGTTTACTAGTGGTAACCATACAACAGCTTCATAAGGAGAGTCTCCAGACCAAGTGTCAGCATGTGTAGCCAGAAGAGAACTGTCATCATTAGGAAATTGTATACTTAAATTAATTTTAATTTGCATAGCTAATTCATTGCCAACTATATGATCTAAATAAGGTCTGGATATTTTATAATAATGAGATCGAAAAAGATTATCTGAGTTAATATCATTAATAACAGCTAATCTAAAATTATTTAAATCTTTTACTTTTACAAATTTATGAATGTTATTTAATAAATAATTGTCATTAAATTTTTTTTTTAAATTAATTTTTTTTTTTATAATCTTTATAATTTTGTTTTTAATATAATCTAAAGAATTGATATTATTTATACTTTTAATGACATATCCATTTTTATTAAAGTCATTTGAAATATCTTGCTCTTCTTTGAATAAAAAGTTTCCCATATCTAATTTTTTAAAAAATATTTATTCTCAACAAACAAATTATTTGTCAAATTAATTATACTGATCAATTGACTCATACATTTTTTCTATATCTTGATTGCTTAATTTAGATTTATGATGCCATTCAGGTTTACCTTCTGCATATCGGACTCCTTTTCCTTTTATTGTATGACATATAATTGCTGAAGGTTTTTTTAAATTAAAAGGTAATTTCTTAAAAATTTTTTTTAACTTTCCTACATCATGTCCATCAACTTCATTACACGAAAAACCAAAACTAGTTAATTTTTTTTTAAGAGGTTCTAAGTCTAAGACATCTTTGGTATAACCATAAGATTGGATCTTATTATAGTCGATAATTAAAGTTAAATTAGATAATTTATGTTTAGATGCTGTCATTGCAGCTTCCCAGTTTGATCCTTCATTCATTTCACCATCACCTGTAACTACAAAAACTTTATGTTTAGATTTTTTTATTTTTGCCGCTATGGCCATACCAACCCCAATCGGAAATCCATGACCAAGAGATCCTGTTGACGCCTCGACTCCGTTTATTTTATTAAATTCGGGATGACCACCTAATATTGAATCAAATTTACAAAATTTGCTTAATTCTTTTTTTTTAATAAAACCTTTATCTATTAAAATTGAGTATAATGCCAAACAACCGTGCCCTTTACTTAAAATAAATCTATCTCTATTTTCCCATTTGGGTTTTTTGCTATTATATTTAAGTATATTGTCATATAGAACTCTCAAAATTTCAACAAGTGACATGGAAGGTCCAATATGCCCTCTATTTCCTCCTGCGAGACCCATCACAACTAACTTTCTCAATTTTTTTGATCTAATATCCATAATGAGACACTTGGTTTAAGATTTTTTTTGCTTTTTTAAGTTGCTGTTTTTCTATAATTTTATTTTTGTAATTTTTATTAACAAAACAATTTAAAATAATCAAACACCACCTTAAACCATAAAGAGGCAACAAAACATACAGTTTATTTTTAAAATTTTTATAATTTTTATAATTTTTACCAAATAAATTAATTACTTTATTTAAAAACCTATTTTTTAACTTTTTACTCATATTATTCCCAGGATGCCAGAAAAAATCACAAATTAATTTGATTGGATCATCCCAGCCAAAATATTCTAAATCCAGAAAATATAATTTGTTTTTTTCAGAAATTGTATTGTGTAAGCCAAAATCAGATGGACTTAAAATTCTATTTGACTTTGAAATATCTTTTTTAAATTCTTTATTTAATTTACTTTTAGTTATTTTTGAATATTTTTTGAATAAGTCACTAAACTCTAAAAGTAAAAAATTATTTAATGGTTTGTTGTTTATTTTTAATAAGTTGTTAAATTTTTTTTCTATTTGTTCACAAATTGCATTTGGGTTTAAACAGGCCTCTTTCGCCTTTGGAAATAAATTTATTTTTGTTTTTTTTGATAATAAGGATAATTTTTTTATAAAATTATAACATTGATCAATTAATAATTTTGTTGCTTTAATGTTTTTTTTTCCTGGCTGAAATTCGTGGAACGAGCAATTAAAATCAAAGCAAGATTTAAAAATCCCAGGCACAGTAAAATTATTATTCTTTAAATATTTTAAACTATTATTTTCTACTCTCATTCTTCGGCTAATGAAATTATCTTCAATAGGATATATTTTTAAAATCAACTTTTTATTTTTTTGAAATTTTAATTTATATACTTTACTGTTAATACCATTATGAATTTGATTAAAATCTAAAATCTCTTTTTTTTTTAAAAGAATCGATGATAATTTTATTAAATGTTTTGTTGACCAATTTCCATTAATTATTTCATCAATTTTAAACCAATTATTAATATTAATAATATTTTTTTTATTTTCTTTAAATTTAGAAAACAAAATTTTATTTGTTTTAGTTGGAAAATTTTTGTCACAAAGAACCTCTGATAAATCATCAATAAAAAAGTCTAATTTTAATTTTTTTATTTGGTTAATTTTTTTTCTTCTAGTAGTAAAAAAAAATATATTTTTTTTTTTTATACCTGTTACATAAGGGCTTAAAATTTTTTTAGAATTAAGAAAATCTAAAGCTGCTTTTCTTAAGGAAATTTTTTTTTCATCATAATGTCCAAATTGTGTTTTGTGACTAATTATAAATATTTTACAATTTTTTAAATTACTGTGAATAATAAATTTTTTTAAACCATCAAAAATTTTAGCATTTGATATAAATTCTCCGTAAACTTTACCTTGGAGTTTTTGCCAGATTTTTAAACCATTTTTTTTTTTAAAGATTTCTTTTTTAATGGATTCTTTTTTTGAAGGATAGCTATCTAATTCAAGTTCAAGTTTTTTTGCAACTTTAGAAAATAGACCATCATAATTTACAATAGTATTGTCAAAATCAATTCCTATTCTTAAAGTCACTTAAGTTTAATTTTTTCCATTCTTTTAATGTTGAAATATACATCATCACTTAATGAATTCGGCAAAAGCTTTTTCTCAAATGCTAACTTTAAATCCCTTATTGCATCTTCTACTCCAAACATTGGTAAAAAATCTAATTGTTTTTGAATTTTACTAGAAGAAATGTGGTATGACCTATTATCATCAGTGGGTGTTTTTTTTAACTTAACATCCTCACCGATAATATTTTTTACCTTAGTAGCTATATCTTCAATAGATAAATTATCATAACCAACATTGTAGACCTCACCTGAAATATCATCTTTTCTAGCTTCAAGCATTAAGACATATGAACGAACCATATCATCAATATGAATGTTTGGTCGTAGTTGTTTTCCACCAAAAATACTTATTTCTCTTTTATTGAATGCCAGATTAGTTAAAATATTTACAACTACATCAAGTCTCTGTCGTCTTGAATATCCGCATACAGTAGCTGGCCTGATAGTAACTGTGGTAAAATCTTCACTATTAAATGGTCTTAAAATTTTTTCACATTCGACTTTAAATTTTGAATAATCAGTTAATGGTTCTAGAGAAACTTCCTCTGTAACATTTTTTTCGGATTTGAGGCCATAAACCGAAGATGATGAAGCATATATAAATCTCTTAACTTTTGATTTTTTTGCGATTTGAACCATTGGTTCAAATGCATCTAAATTAATTGACTGTCCTAATTGTGGATTAAGTTCAAAACTCGGGTCATTTGAAATACAAGCTAAATGAATTACTGCATCTTGACCTGGCAAAACCTTATTTAGAATATCTACATTTCTAATATCACCAACTACAATCTCAAGATTTTTATGTTCGTCTAAAACTTCTTTTCCATAGATAAATAAATCTAAAGCTGTTACAGAATAATTTTTCTTTAAAAGAACTGGTACAAGTTTAGCACCTACATATCCCCCGGCACCTGTTATTAAAATTTTTTTCATGTTTTAAAAAGGACCTTTAAATGATTTATCAGGAACGTCATCATTTAAATTATTTTTTTTGATGTATTTTTTTTTACTATCTAACATTTCCAATACCTTATTGACTATACTGATATAATTGCAATAAAAATCTTTTGCTAAAGCCCTTGTGCTTGGACTTGGAACTTCAACATTTCCAATTCTAGCAATTTTTTTAATATCTTTAGTTTTCAAATTATCAGTTATTATTGATATAATTTCAGCACTTACTCCAAATGATTTCCAGCTATTATCTACTGCTAAAATTCTCTTAGTTTTTTTTGCTGATTTTAAAATTATATTTCTATCTAAGGGACGAATAGTCCTTAAATCAATAACTTCAGCGGAGATATTAAATTTTTCTTTTAATATCTTAGAAGCTTTTAAGCATTCAAAGATACCATATGAATATGAAATTAAACTTATATCCTTACCTTGAGAAGCAACTCTTCCTAATCCAATTTTGACTTTATAATAAGATTTAGGTACTTTCTGCTTTATACTATGAAGCCATCTATGTTCGATAAAAACTACAGGATTATTATCTTCGATACTAGATATCAATAATCCTTTTGTATCCTTTGGTGAAAAAGGCATTACAACTTTTAAACCTGGAATATGTCCAAAAAGACTTTCAAGACTTTGGGAGTGTTGGGGTCCTTGACCCCATCCTTTTCCAACTATCATTCTAATTACTAATGGTACTTTTTGCTTTCCAGCTGTCATATAGTTCCATTTTGCAGCCTGGTTAATAATTTGTTCCATGGATAAAAGAGCAAATTCGATTCTTTGATGGGTAATTATCGGCCTAAATCCATTTAAAGCTGCGCCTATTGCAACACCCATCATTCCATTCTCAGCTAATGGCATATCAAAAACTCTTTGTTTTCCAAATTTTTTTTGAAGTCCTGTGGTTGTTCCAAAGATTCCCTTAGGGTCTGGAACCCCAAGCCCAAATATAAAAACATTTTTATATTTTTTCATGCATTGTTCTGTGGCCTCATTTATAGCCTTTGCACAATCTATATTTCTATCCATAAAGATGTTCTTTTAAACGTTTAGAAGATGGAAATCTTGAATTTTTTGCATAATTGAAAGATTTTTCTATTTCTAGATTTATTTTATTAATAATCTTTTCTTTTTCAGAAAAAAATTTTTTATTTTTTTTTAATAAGTAATTTTCAATTAGCTTAATTGGGTCTTTTTTTAGCCACTTATCAATTTCACTTTTGTCTCTATATTTTAAATGATCATCATTATTTGGACCGCAATGTTCAATAAATCTGTAAGTTTGAAATTCTAAAAAAAAGGGTTTTTTATTTTTTTTAATATAATTTATTCCACTTTTTGTTTTTTTAATAACCTCCATAACAGAACTTCCATCTCCATAATTTCCTTGCAAACCATGAGATTTTGCTAAATTTAAAGCACTTCTCTTATCAAATTGCCTTACATTCATTGGAGAATAAACAGAATAAAAATTATTTTCACAAACAAATAAAATATTTAAGTTTTTTAAAGAAGCAAAATCTAAACTTTCATGAAAAACTCCCTCTTCTGTTGATCCATCGCCTAAAAAAATACAGGTAATGTTAAAATTTTTTTTCATTTTATTGGCGAAAGCTACACCTACTCCAATAGGAATTGTACTACCAACGATTGGTACTGCTGGATAAAACCCAGCTGAAAGATCAGCTAAATGCATCGATCCACCTTTTCCCATAACACAGCCATTTTCTTTTCCATAAATCTCGGAAAGCATTTTTTTAAGATCACCACCCTTAGCCAGATAATGCGCATGAGCACGGTGAGCACTTAACACGATATCATCAGTTTTTAACTGAGAACAAACACCTGTTGCTACTGCCTCTTGACCAATAGACAAATGTACCGGACATCTCATTTCTTGTTCTCCATACATTGAGGCAATTTTTTGCTCAATCAATCTAATTCTTATCATTTTTGAATAAATATTATTTAAATTATTGTTCATATTTTTCAAAAAAATTATTAACTATTTGTGAAATTTTAAAAATGTCAGATTCATTTAAATACTGATGTATTGGTAAAGTAAGAATTCTTTTGGATTGCTGCTCTGTTTTTATGAAATCTCCCTTTTTGTGGCCAATCATTTTTGCTGATGGTTGTAAATGAATTGGTATTGGGTAATGAATAGCGGTTTCAATCCCTTTTTTAATTAGATATCTTTTTAATTGGTCTCTCTTTGAAGTTTGAACAACAAATGTATGATATGTATTAAACTCATCTTTTCTTTCTTTTGGAATAAAAATTTTTTTTGTTAAATATTTTCTATATAATGAAGCATTTCTTCTTCTTTTTTTAATTAATCCGTTTACTCTTTTCAACCTATAATCCAAAACAACAGCTTGAATAGTATCTAATCTGGAAACATAACCGAACTCATCAATTACATTTCTATCTTTAGTTCCATGATTTCTTAAAATTCTTGCTCTTTCGTAAATTGATTTGTTATTAGTCACCATAAAGCCACCATCTCCTACAGAATTAAAGTTTTTTAGAGGATGTGTAGAAAAACAACCCACATGTCCAAAGGTTCCAGCATGACGATTAAATAATTTGGATCCAAATGCTTGAGCTGAGTCTTCTATGACCTTTAAATTATATTTTTTTGCAATTTTTAAAATTTCTTTCATTCTACAAATTCTTCCAGTTAAATGTACTGGCATTATAGCTTTTGTTTTTTTTGTAATATTTTTCTCTATTTGGCTAGGATCAATATTTTGATCCTCTAAAACATCAACAAATCTAGGCTTTAGTCCCAAATGAGTAATAACTGCTGTAGAGGCTATGAAGGAATTAGGAGGCGTAATAACTTCATCATTTTTTTTTAATCCTAAGCAATGTAAAGCAAGTGTTAAGGCGTCCGTACCACTGTTAAGGGAAATAACATATTTAACATTTAAATATTTAGCTATATTTTTTTCTAATTTAAAAACTTGATCGCCGCCGACATACATGCCTTCACTCAAGGTTTTATCTAATAAACTTAAAAGATCTTTTCTCTCTTCTTTCCATTGTTTGGATAGGTCAACATAGTTAATAAAACTATCCTTCATAAAATTTTCTCACAGTGTAAATAATATAATCTAATTGTTTTTTACTTAGATGTTGATCACATGGGAAAGATATTATTTTTTTTACATGTGCATCTGTAGTGGGAAAACTATTTTTTTTAATTTTTAATTTTGAAAAAGGTTTTTGTTTATAGGCTGGTATAGGATAATGAATTTTAGCCTCGATCCCTTTTTTTATACAATATTTCAACAAAGCATCTCTTTGAGATGCAAAAATTATATACAAATGATATACAATTCTTATATTTTTTTTTCTTTCAGGAATAATAATCCCTTTAATTTTTCTAAGGCCTGCATCTAAATAAGAAGCATTTTTTATTCTTTGGTCTGAAATTTGTTTTGCTTTTGGTAATATCCAATTACCAACAACAGCCTGAAATGTATCAAGTCTAGAATTAAATCCGAAAATATCCATGTTGTCCCTATCTTTAAGACCATGATTTCTAAGTAGGCGCAACTTATTAAAGGTCTTTTTATCATTAGTGGTAATAATGCCTCCATCAGACCAAACATTTATATTTTTAAGTGGATGCAATGGAAAAGCACCTGAAAAACCCCAAGTGCCAGCATTTTTTTTATTATATGAACCAAGAATAGACTGACAAGCGTCTTCTATAACTTTGATTTTATATTTTTTTGCAATTTGAGTAATTTGTCTCATATTTGGCATATACCCTGTAAAATGAACTGGCACGATTGCTTTTGTATTTTTTGTAATTTTTTCCTCAATTTTATTTGCATCTATACAAAAGGTATCGTCACAATCTACAAATACTATTTTAGCACCAAGTTCATTAATTGCTCCGACTGTGGCAACAAAAGTATTTGCTGCTGTAATAACTTCATCACCTGGTTTAATGTTTGCTGCTTTTAATGATAATTTTAAAGCATCTGTTCCAGAATTAACTCCTACTGCATACTTAGTTCCTATTAATTTTGCAAATTTTGACTCAAATACTCTCAATTCTTTTCCAAGAGTAAAGTCTCCCGTAGCTACAAATAGTTTAAGTTTTTTCCATAAACTTGGGCAATTTGAAAATTGCTGTTTTAAATAAGAATATCTTACTTTCATTTTAGTTTAATTTTTTTATGATTAATTAGATCAATGCAAGTTAATAGAAGATATTGATGCGCATTTTCTACAATATTATATATCTTACTATCAACCCATATGTTTAGATCTCCCATTTTCTTTAGCGGATTATTTACTTTAAAACCAGAAAGCGTAATTATTTTTGCAAAACCTTTTTTTTTAGCAGCTCTAACTCCATTTAAAATATTTTTTGACTGTCCACTTGAAGAAATTATTATTAAAACATCGCCTTTTTCTCCATAAAAATAAATAGATTTTTCTACCCATTTCTCATATCCATAATCATTGGCAAAACAAGTAATTAGACTGTGTTCGTTTAAGTTTAAACACTTGATATTTGTATTTTTAGTTAAATCAACACTAAAGTGGCTAGCTATCGCGGCACTTCCACCATTTCCAAATATCATAACTTTATTTTTTTTATTCATTTTTTTTAGTATTTTAGATATTTCTAAAATGCTTTGAGTTTGTTTTTGATCTCCAATGATATCAGTAAAGGAGTTTAAATATTTATGTAAAAATAATTTATTCATTTAATAATAAAACCAAAGTAATTCCCTTTGCCCTTTTTTAAGAATGGATGCAAAATGTATGCCTTTTGTATCCATTATTACCAAATCTCCTTTTTTTTGATTTCCATAAAAAATTTTGTCCTTATATTTATTTTTAAAATTTTCTGAAATTTCGTGAGGTTTGTGTATATCACTTTTTAAATCATGATTCACCCTAGCAGAACCTAAATAATTTTTATTTAATGAATTATCTGTTGATGATCCCTCAAGATACGCAAATGGTCCATTTTCTTGGTAAATATCTTCCAAAGCAACATAAGCTTTTAGACTGTGATAATATGTGTCAAAATGCATTGCGCTAGCAATATTATTTTTTTCGGAAACAGAGCCTGGAACTTTTTCATTTTTAAATGACCCGTCATGAGACAAACTAAAAATCAAAAGTGCTTTTTTTGCCAATTTAAATTGCTGAATTATAGATAATGATAAAAGAAAAAAATTTTGACTAATTTTATTTAGATAATTACCAGTTTGATTAATTTTTTTTAATTTAATTGAACCAGACATTCTTTCTATTGAAATATCTTTTTCTTTTATCTCAAGATTTTCAATATAATCATTACAATCATATTTTGATAAATAACTGCTGGGTATGGAATTTAACTGATAGTGACAATTTTCTTTAATTTGTTCAACTTCATGATTTGAGTAGTAACCATCAAATACATAATAACCTTTTGTTCTTAGGCCATTTAAAGCTTTTCCTAAATTACTTTTTTTCCCGATTAGAAAAATTATTGAAGATAGTCTTAATTTCCACAACCACTCGCTTAGAAAAAAGTTAGCAAAAACTATTTTACTTTTAAAAAAAATTTTTAGTTTGCTGAACATATCTTTAAAAAATTTAACTGTTTGGCTTTAGCCAACCACAACGATTACAACCTTCAACTAATCCTTCGCTTCTAATAATATTTCTAAATTCTTTAAATCTTTCACCATTAAAAATTTTTTCATACCCTTCTCTAATATTTCCCATTGGAATTGCCATACAAGGAAAAACATTCCCATCAGTGTTTATATGCACACTTTGCCATGGTGCCTTACAAGGTTTAAAAGATTTTTTATCTAAATCTTTTTTGTTCATTGTATCAATATTAAAATCTTCAGCAGGATCTATAAGAGAACTAGCTGAAGGATGTAAAAACCCCCATCTTTTATTTTTGATATTATATTCTTTAACCTTTTTTAGCTCAGACACGATTGCGTCAAAATCTTTATAAACATGAGCATCATGTTTTGAAAAAATTTCTTCTTTTTTAAACATTATATCGGCATGTTGAATGGGATGTCCTTTAAGAAATTGAAATGCATGTGTATCACAATTTAAATCTTCAAGACAATAAAGATGAATATCAAATAAATCTTTTGCATTTTCATCTAAAATAGTTGTTTTGCTGTCTAGAGTACACTTATGACCTAGTTCAATTTTTTTCTTTTGAAAATAAGCCATCATTTTTTCTGCATGTCCCCATTTTTGATCCCAATTTTTTTCTTTAAGATTTGCAATTTTTCTAATTGAATTATTTCTATTATCAATTGAAACTGATAAAACTTTAAAGTTTTCAAATCGAAGCATAAAATCAATTAATTCTTCGGTCAAAAGTATCCCATTAGTAATAATATTAACTTCAAATTTTTCACATGCTCTTTGAAAAATTTCCTTAAATCCTTTAAAAACTACCGGCTCACCTCCAGTAAGAGTAATTCTTGAATCAGCTGGCAAACTATCAATAACAGTTAGCCATTCATCTTTGGTCATGGCATCACTTTTCTTTTTTCTTTCCTGAAAACAAAAATTACAAGCAAGATTACATAAATTTGTTAGTATAAAACAATATCTTTTAGGAAAATCATCATTTTCAAATGCTTTATCTGCATATTTTACCAAATCCTCATGGTATTTTTGCCTATCAATTTGACTGTTATCTATTTTGCTCATAAATATATTTTTTCCATATGTTATCAACTAATAACATATCTTTTAAAATATCGCTTCCCTCATTATGCGTTATTTTGTTTAATTCTAGGTCTTTTACAAAGCTTTTAGCTTGGAGATCAAAACTCCATGTTTTATTACTTTTGTATGTTATGTTTTTCTTACCAGCATTGACCCTGTGAAATAAAAAATTTGTAGATTTTCCATTTATATGTTGAGGTGGAAAGTTAATTTTAAGATATCCTTTCTCATAAAAAATCTGCAAATAATCATCCCAGCCTTCTTTTGTGAAAAAACCTGTAGTTAAGAGAACAGGTATTGATTTCTTATAATTTAGCAAAACTGAAGAAATATAATTATCATTCAAATTTGCTGATTTCACTGTCAATTGATCACCAAGAAAAAATCTTATCATATTGATATTATGAGAGTATAAATTTATGTATTTTTCATAATCTTTAAAATATTTTTTTTTCATCCAAGAAGGTGCAGAAGGCCAAGATGGTTCTGATTTAGTATTTTTTTCTTTTGTATCAATATAATTTGGTTTTTTTGGGTATCCACTACCAGATAAACGATGAGACTTAACCATTATTATTCTGCCTAAATCTTTTGTAATTTTTTGGCTATTAAATAAATCTTTTGCTTTCCAAACAACTGGGTCAAAAATTTTATTATAACCAATTTTGTATAAAACTTTTTTATCTCTTGAAAGCTTTACCAATTTTTTGGCTTGTTTATAAGTTGAAGCCATTGGCTTTTCAGTAAATACATTGATATTTTTCTTAATACAATCATGCGCTATCGGAGCTGTCATATTTCTTTTAGTTACAATTATAACCCCATCGAGTTCCTTCTCTTTTTTTAGAAGTTCTTGATGAGTTTTATAAACTTTTTTAAATTTATATTTTTTTTTTATCAAACTTCTAAGCTTTTCCCTATCTTCTGCTAAAGCAACAAATTCACATTTTTTGATTTTACTAAATGATTTTAAATGTCCAATTTGACCATTAAATCCTGCGCCAATAAATGCTAGTTTCAATTTTTTCATAAGAATAGCTTTTTGTTTTTTTTGATAAAATATTCCGAGACATAAAGATTATTTGGTATCTTTTTTCCTGTATATTCAAGAAATTTTTTTCTAAATAAATTTTGATTTTTTACATTAAAATTTAATTTTTTTCTTAAAAGAAGGTCCATTTCTATCATTGCGTTATAGATCTCATCTGATGAATTATTTATAATTTTTAATTTAGCATTTTTATATTGAATTGATTTATTATACAAACCTACTGGTATATTTGAATGAGATTTCCTAAAATTAGGATCCATTAAACTTGAAAATGTAAGAAATTTATTAGTGGATAGATTAAAAATTTTTTTAAAAATTACAATTATATTTCCTCTAAAACAATAAAGATTAGGTATATGATGCCAATTTATGTAAACAATTGGTTTTTGGTAATTAAGAGCTAACATATCTGGACCAGATCCAGTACCAGCATAAAAATAACAATTTTTCATTAAAAGTAAATCATTATCCTCGGATCTAAAGTGAGATTGAGGATAATTAAAAATTTTTTTATTTGTAATTTTTTTATCTACAATAGAACCAAATCTCACAAATAGCTCACTATTTGAATATTTATTATACTTTTTTATTGCTTTTTCGTAAGTTGATAATTTTTCATTTCTATAATCGTGGTAGCTGAAATCCTCTAATGGATGTATCTTTTTTTTAAATGCAGAGTCTCTATTTGAGAACAAAATATATTTTGAATTAATAATATTCTCTATTTTTTTATTATTTTTTTTTTTAATATTTGGTTCAAAAAAAATTTTTTTAATTTTTGATAATCTCTTAATTTGGTCTTTTTCCCAATTGTAATAAAGCCTAATATTTTTTTTTAAACCTACGCCACATCGAAAATAAATATAAAATATTAAATTTTCAAAAAAAGGGATATTTTTTTTATAAATAGAATTATATGCATGTAAAAAAATTTTGTAACTTAAATAAGGATTTTTTTTTCCTAGTAATTGACTTGGTATAAAAATAATTTTATTTAACTTATTATTACAAGACTTAATATGCATAAAATTTATAAGATGACCCAAAAATCTAAAATCATGACAATAAAATTTATATTTTTGTTTAATAAAGATTCCTAAAAAGCTAAAAATTGAATACTTAAGTATTTTTTTTATAATCATATAACTTCTTATAAATTTATCGGAAATATAAAATATTGTATAAATATAATATATTTTGATTTTTATTTATGAATTTTGATTAACTTCATTTTTTTTAAAAACTGAATTTTATCATTAATAAAAAAAATATCTTTTTTCAACATATTTGATAAATCTATTAAATCAGTTTTTCCATCTGCATAAGCTATTATATTTGATAATATTTTATAAGATGGTTCAATTTTAGATCCGCCAAATGTATTCTTTAAATTTCTTTTACTAAATTGTGGTTCACATTTATTACAAGAAATATAATTTCTATTTATTTCAAGAATTCTAATCGCCGTTTTTAAAAGATTATACCCTCCAAAAAGACCTTCAGGACTAATAAAAGAAAGATCATCTTTAGAGGAATGATATTCTTTATATTCTCCATATTTAGTTCTCATAAGTGAACAAAAAGGTAAATCTACGCCAGGACTTGAATATTGTCTTTCATCACTACCTCTATGTTCAAAAAAGTTAAATTTTTTATATTTTAACTTTAATGTCTGTAAAGCTTTGATACAGACTTTATCTGTAAGAGTTTTTTTAAATTTAGATTCTAAATATGAATAAGACTTGTTGTCTCCAATACAAGTTATATTAAAAGCTGCTATAACATTTTTTTTTAATTTAAATAAATTTTTTTTAATATAGATTATTGAACCAATAGTTTCTGGTATAAAAACAATTCTGTAAGTATAATATCTATTTTTCATACTATTAATCCATTTAACAATAGCAGTAGTAACTATTGGTCCCGATAACTCATTATTACCTAAGGAAGGATGACATACATAAGTTGATAGAAAAACCTCTTTTTTTGATTGACCTGGGATTATTATTTCACCATAATTTAAATGTCCCTTAAATAATTTACTTTTTATTACAACATCTAATAATTCATTCCCTTTTTCTAAATTTCTTTTTTGAGCATAACTCATACAAAACCCCCATGTTTTTTTATAATAGGAAGTTACATATGGGATTGCATCTGGGATTTTAGGATGAATATGTATGTTTCTTTTAAGCTCATTAAACCTCATTTTTTTATTGATTGGCGCCGAATAACCAACGACATGCAAATTATTTTTTTTAAAATTTATGATTTTTTTTTTATTTTTTTTTATATATGCGTCTTTAATTTTCCATTCATATGGTACTTGCCAATCAAAATATCTACTACCAGATTTAACTTTGTATATTTTAAGATTTGCGTTTATTTTCTTAATATAATTAAGAGTAAACCTAACTCCTTCGCCTGTAATGCTTCTGCAAACAGGAAAAAGATCATTTGCCCATTTCCACATATTTTTTTTTATCAGTCTGTCATCTATCATAAATAATTTTTCCTAAAAATTACTCATTTTTTAGTTAGTTTTTTGGCAAGTAAACTTATTTTTTTATCTTCTTTATAAATTTCAGCTAATATTTTTGCTGCTTCTCTAGGTGAATACCTGTAAGCTAATCTTAGAATATCCATCCAATTTTTATTATTCTTTCCTCTAACTTTTTCAATATCATTTATAATTTGATTATATTTTTTTTTCATAATTTAATTTAATCTTTTAAATCCATCATGGCAAACAGGTCCATCAAGAAAATTATCAACATTATCTAATCCTTTTTCAAATCTAGAAATTTGATAAAAGATTTTATCAAGATGTTCTATGTATTTATTTAAAATATCTTCATTATGTGACATACAGGAGTATAACGTATTTGTTGCCAAAAAACCTTTTTTAAGCATTTCTTGAGTAATAAAAGTTTTATATTTTAAAAAATTCTTTGATACGATTACAAAACTTGCAAGCGCTGGTATTCCCAATATTCTAATCTTAATTCCATTTCTTTTTGATATTTCAATCCACTTTTTTATAACTTTTTTTCCAAATCGAGTTATGTATTCCCATGATTTATTTTTTTTCATAATTTCTAAAGATTTTATTGCAGCCGCTGATCCTATTCTTTCTGTCCAAAAAGTACTACTTATGAAAGTATTTTGAGCTTCTTGCATTACTTCCTTTTTTCCTATTACTGCTGTCACCGCATATCCATTTCCTAAAGCTTTTCCGAACATGGCTAAATCAGGAGTTACGTTATAAGTTAAATGTAGTCCTCCAAAATTTTCTCTGAAACCTGAAGAACACTCATCGAAAATTAAAATAATATTATTTTGAGTTGCTAATTTTCTTACTTTTTTCAAAAAATTATTAGTTGGTCTCTCAGATCTGCACACTTCCATAAAAATAACACCAATGTCTTTATTTTTTTTTACAATATCTTTTAATTGATCAAAATTGTTATACATAAATGGTAATGTATTTTTTTTTAAAGATGTAGGAACTCCTTTAGGATTTAATCCAGGTAAAAGAAAGTCGTTAAGATTTTTTTTATTACTAATGTTTGTAGATAAATACCAATCGTGCCAACCGTGATATCCACAAATAGCTACTTTATCCTTTCCTGATGCCGCTCTTGCTATTCTTAATGCAATAGCATTTGCCTCACCACCAGATCTTGCAAATCTTACCATAGAAGCCCATGGATGCATTTCTACTAAATTTTCAGCTAATGTTACTTCTTCAGGAGCATTCAAAGTAGATATATTTCCATCTCGAATAGTCTTACTTACTGCATTATCAACTTGCACATTTGAATAACCAAGAATATTAGTGCCAACACCCATTAGAGAAAAATCTGTATATTTTTTTTTATCTAAATCCCAAACATAACATCCTTTTGTTTTTGTAAAATATGATGGCCAAATATCTGGTGCAAATAATTCTGATTTTTTAGAGAGTAACATATTACCCCCGGGTATTAATTTTTTTGCTTTTATCCAAAGTTTTTGGCCCTTAGATAATTTCAAGCCATGGTTTCTCTTTAAATGACTATTATATTTAAAAATCGATGGTTTTTTATTTACTAACTTTAAAACTTTTTTCCAAGAGAATGCATAATTTTTAAAACTTTTAAAGATTCTCTTTAAGACTTCAAAATCTGCTTCTTCATCTATCGTCCATCTCAAATTAGAATAATTTACATTATTTTCTATATTTAATATTTTAAATTTATCATATTTATAAAAATAAGGAGTGACGTGTTCTCTATCCATAGGTGATTTACATTTTAAATAAGCATTTTTGAGAGCTTTAAATGAAAAGATTTCAAGATCCATTCCATCAGGATATGTTGGTTTTAAACAGTTTGATATATAATCATGATTACTGTTTTGAAATTTCTTAATTATATTATCTACCAGCTCATGATCAACTAATGGACAATCCCCTGTAACCCTTAATATTACATTCGCTTTAAATTTTTTAGCAGCTTTATAATATCTATCCAACACGTCATGTTTGCTACCTTTAAAAATTTCATAATTTAATTGCTTAACATGCTTTACTAATTTTTCATCAATCTTCTCTCTAGAAGTGGCAACAACAATTTTATCTAAGAATTTTGACCGCGAAAGTCTACTCAATAAAATTTCAATAATAGTTTTGTTGCCTATTTTTTTTAGTACTTTTTCAGGAAACCTTACTGAATCAACTCTTGCTTGAACAATTGCGATTATCTTCATATTTTATTCCATCTAAATGGTTCTAAAATTCTCTGATCTTGAATATTAACTTTTTTTACAATTTTGCTTAACTCTTTATTATCAACGTTTTTAAATTTTTTTTTAACAGAATTTAGAATTTCAATCAATTCAGTTGAATTATTAACTCCAACAATAAATTTATCAATATATTTTTCCCTTTGAATAAAAGTCACACATAGATTTAATGCAGTTTTTTTATTTAAAACTAAGTCATCCCAAATTTTCCAAATTTTTTTCCATTTATTAAAAAATTTTGGTCTAGATTTTCTTTCATATAATAATAATCCTTGTAAAAAAATTGACCTAGCCCAAACTTCAACTTTTTTTTCGTGGAGTCTTTTTAACCAACCAGAATTTTTTATTCTTCTATCAAATAAATTGTAAGGTACTTCAACTACATCAGGTTGATAATTTTTTAAAAAAAAATCAAGCTCTTTAAATGAATAAATAGAATATCCTATTTTTTTTATATATTTCTTTTTTTTTAACTCCTGTAAAGTACGATATGCAATTTGGCCCTTTTTATTTTTAAATTTTGTGGTTCTATGAAACAAAACTGTATCAATTTTTTTAATTTTTAATTTTTTTAGAGAATTAAAAAAAATATTCCTTACCCAACCAGCGATTTTACTTGTATGAATGTTTGAAGGAATTTCAGGAATTTTTGTACAAATTTTAAAATTTTTTACACCATTTGAGCCCAAGATATTTTCACTTTCACCATAATTATAAGCAGTATCTATTTGTCTTATTTTTTCTTTTTTACAAACATTTAATATTTTCTTGATCTCTTTTTCTTTAATTCTAAATTGTTTTAGACCATAATTTTGGCCAAAATTAGCTGTACCCAAAATAAGCTTCATTGATTTTTTAAAAAACTCAGATAAATCATTATATTTGAAAATATAACATTTTTTAAATTTAAAAAATATAAAAAAATATAAAAAAATATA
>MDTB01226692.1_pt1 | contig 49812 bp, 37 predicted proteins | sample 811161 | NCBI WGS metagenome assembly MDTB01 (sample SAMN05326650, study PRJNA326480) | marine metagenome | isolation source: seawater | place: Mediterranean Sea | collected 2009
GTTTCAAAATCAGATAAATCAGTCACACCTTCGTAAGCATCCCTGTTCATCATTACAGGAGGTTGTACCAAAGTATATCCTCGATTGACTAAGAATTCGACAGAAAACTGTTGTAAGGCTAATTCTAGTCTCGCAAGATCTCCTTTAAGATAGTAAAATCTAGACCCTGCGATCTTTGCTGCTCTTCCTAAATCAACCCATTTGTTCTCTTCAATCAGATCGTTATGAACTCTAGGTTGAAATTTAAATTCAGGCATTTTTCCATGCATTGAATGCGATGTATTTCCTTCCTCGTCATCTCCTTTTGGTACACTTTCGTGTAAAATATTAGGTATTTTCATTCTGATGCGATCTCTATTTTTCACAGTTTCATCTGCTATTGCCCCCAATTCTTCTATTTGAGCACCAAGATTTGCAACTTGGGAGAGAATTTTCTCTACCTTCTGAGAATCACCTGCTTTTTTGGCTGCGGCAATTTCTCTTGCGGCTTCATTTCTTTGTCTACGGATTTGATCTACTTTGTAGCGAATATCTTTCCATTCCTTATCTAATGAAATTACCTGATCAATCAAATCATGAGAAATTCCTCTTCGATCGTGATCGGCTCGAATAACATCGGCCAACTCTCTGAACATCCTCATCTCGAGCATATTAACGGACCTACGAGGGGGCACTTCGCTTCAACCGTTTGCATTAGAATAGGGTAATATTGAACGCCAATGCATCAAATCCTAGAACAATAATTGTAGTAATAAAATATCCAAGAATTGAACCTCCGTTTAGTAATGGAAGGCCTGCTTGAGGTTTACCTCTTGCTACTTGAGTCATTAATACCATGTAACCGACTAATCCCCCTATTAGAGTTCCAAAGGCAACTGCTGTAGGCCCATGCAGACCTGCAAAGCCAACTTCGTCAGGTAACCAAGTCATTGCTGAGATTACTAATATTCCAGGGAAAATTACATCGCCAAGACCCATGAACATTGCATCTGCTGTTTTTCTCTCTTGTTCCGGTAAAGGTTTAGGAGATTGATTAGTTGATGTGTGAATTCTATCTCTTTCAACCATTTTTCCGTCATCCTCTTCTAAGAATGAATATCCTTTGTCTTTTGGAGCAACAAGCAATATCGGAAGTTTTAGGTCAATCATTGTATCAGCCAATGTGAGCATATGTTTACTTCCATTTACTGCCCAATGGTCGTAAATAGCCATTGCTATCATGAATATAATCACTAGCCAAGGAACAAATGAAACTCCTAACATTGTACTTACTCCTGCTCCTACGAGGATTCCTGTAGTGTTTACTACATACCATTCTGGACGTAGAATTATTGCAGCCATTAGAATAATACTCAGAGACAGAGCAATGATATCTGCCCAAGCAATGCCAACTCCTCCAAATTCAAAAGGTGGAGAATCTGGTAAATTCCATACTGCCATCTTTAATGGTTCATCAAATGAACTTGAATTGATATCGAACAAAATCACTCCTTCTTTGTATTGAGCATAACTTTCCTGAATTGGGTACTGAATTGCCATAGATACCAAATTATTCCCTGGAATTATAGTATCTCGAGTCACTTCAACCGTTGAATTACCCATGAATACTCTCAATTTTTCATCATCTAGTACCCACAGATCGTTTTTTCCACCATTACAACAATCTTCCAAAAATAGACCTCGAATAGGTCCTTCGAATGCACCTTCAAATTGTACAGCTTCATTTTCAGTAACTGTGCCATTAGAATGAATTCTAAATGAACTTAAGATTCCATTATTGGTACCTAAATATAGACTAAATTCTTCTGCTGAATTATTCTTATATTCATATGTATCACTGCCAAATGTAGTTGCTGTAAACATATTGTCATCTGGTAAAGTCAAGTTCCATACTGGCTCAAGATATGGTGGGTTGAAGCCATCATTATGAGCTTCACTTGGGATTTCCAAAACACCTGCCCATCTACTTGAAATTATTAGTAAATGATTGTCACCAATATGTTCTGCAGAGAGGATGTTCATTGAATCAAATTCATCAGGCATTAGCCATTCCCATGATCTATCTCTAGGACTATCTATTGATTCAACAGGCTTGAATTCATCTATTTTCATTAGAATAGGGCCAAAAATTTGCCATTCAGACTGTTGATTATCTACAAAACCTAGATGACAATTATCGTCGAATCTATTGATTACTTCTCCATTTGAAGAATCAACTCTTATCCATTGGGTCATATCACAAATTATGAAATCATTAGCTGATGACATGATATGGTAGATCATTTTTCCATTTGGAGTAATTGAAATGGATTCATTTCTAGATTCTGAAATATTTGCAGTCCAATTTACTGAACCGCCTGCAAATTTACCCTCAGTTCCAACAGCATGATCTACCGAAATGAGGTTATCTCCATCAAAGAAAATCATAGTATTAGTATCTCCTAATTCTTGTATTATCTGTCCACCTGATTCTGCATCAGACGTAGTAGCTGTAAGTTCAGCAGTTGGAATAGCAAGGTGGGCCATTGGAACAAGGCTGTATGATAATGCAATCCAAAGAACGAAAAGAATTCCAACTTGAATTAATCTCTGCATATTTTTTTTAGCTAACCAGATAATGGCTGCAGTGAAAATTAGGATGAAAACCCCCTCTATCAGAACAAATGATAATTTTGTAGAGCCTGCAGCACCAAATGCACGCAACTCATCACGGTCATAAAATGGCTGAATTAGTGTTGAAAGAAAAATAGTAATCGTGAACATTCCTGCCATTCCGAACATGGAGGTCCATTGTCCTTTGAGCACCTCCAGTAGGGGGGCCTCGTCCTTCGCCATGTTGTAGGGAACTTCAAATCACATTTCATTATATGTACATCTAATGGGGATAGATGCCGACTCACATATAGAAGAAGAGGTTCTTACGCCTCGCGAATGGTTAGAAGATCGAAGAAAAATTGGAATGAGTCAAGGATTAGAAGTTACATATGCAATGTTAACGCGTCTAGGGATGCCTCAGATGGCCTTTCCATGTGTTCATGTGGCAGGAACAAATGGCAAAGGAACTACTTGTGTGTATCTTGCAAATACTTTGAGTTTATCAGGTAAAAAAACTGGATTATTCACTTCTCCGCATCTTTGTCGTGTCGAAGAAAGAATTAGAATTGATGGGCGTCCTATTAACTCAGAACAGTTGGACAAGGCAATTCATGCAATTAGGGTAATGTCTCAAGAAGAACCTGTTTTACATCCTACTTATTTTGAAACCTTATTTTTAGCATCAATGATCTGTTTCAAAGCGGCAAATGTTCAACGTGCTGTAATAGAAACTGGTTTAGGTGGTAGATTAGATGCGACCAGATGTTGTTATGCTGATTTCACAGTATTAACTGAGATATCATTGGAACATAGTGACATTTTGGGTGATACGATAGGAAAGATAGCAAAGGAAAAAGCAGCGATCGCTAGACCTGGAGCAACAATGCTAGCAAGATGGCCATATGATTCAAGTGCAATGATTGCAATTGAAGAAGCAACAACCAAACAATGCGGATTTTGGTGGAGAGGAGATAGATTGGCATTACTTTCATTTGAGAATGCAAATGAGCCATTTAGAGAAATAGGAAGTGGATTAGGAAAAGATGGAGATATTATTCCATATGGATTGTTTGATGGATTTATGACGATGCAAATGGATAATGCAATTTTAGGTCATTCTTCTGCTTGGTTTTTACTCCCTCACTCTCCTGGTGTCCCTCCATTACATGATGTAATGGAAAGAACACATTGGCCAGGTAGGATGCAACAAATCACTGGACCCAAAGATGTTGAATTATTACTCGATTGCGCCCATAATCCAAGTGGAATTGAAAAGATGGCCAATGAATTGATTCTAAGAAAACAGAGAGAAGAAGATGCAGGGCGCTCTTTTTCTCCTTCCGCAATTTTAATTGGTACTACAAAACAGAAAGATTTGTCAGTTTTTGTTCATCCTATTGTAGAATTACTTGCAGAGATGAATAATCCAATGGTCGTAGTTACTGAACCATCAGACGGTCGATTACCTGCTGTTTCAAGTGATGATTTAGCATCTGAAATTCGCCTCCAATTCCCTGATGCTCGAATCCAAGTAAGGCCTGATTTACATGTTGCTCTAACTACTGCTGTAGAAGAAGCTGTAGATTCCTCTTCACATTCAATTTTTGATGGAGTTACAGGTTCAGTTTGGTGTTTTGGAAGTATTCATCTAATTGGAGGTCTTTTGACCATACTTGGGCAAGATACGGACGATGCTCTGACTACTATGAGATGGAAGGATGACGATATAATCGGAGACCGAGATATTCCCATGAATCCATAAGGGAGTTTTTCCTATGATAGATTAGGTGAAGGCATGAGCGAAAAATGGGACCGTCGTTTTATTGATTTAGCATTGCATATTAGTGGTTGGAGCAAAGATCCTTCAACTAAAGTTGGATGTGTCGTTGTCGGGGAAGATCGTGAAATTCGTTCAACAGGATTCAATGGATTTCCTAGAGGTATTGATGATTCAATGGAAAGATTAGAGGATCGTGAATTGAAATATCCTTTAATTTGTCATGCAGAAGAAAATGCGATTATACATGCTGCTCGAATTGGTATTTCTCTTAAGGATTGTACTGCGTATGTTACTTGGCCACCGTGTACAAGATGTGCACGTTCTTTGATTCAGGCAGGAGTAGTGGAGGTTGTTTACCCTGGAAATATTGAAATTCCTGATAGGTGGATTGAAGATTTTGAAAGATCAGATTCTATGATGAAGGAAGCTGGAGTTATTACCCGATCGACTACACATTCAGATTGAAACTTGAAGTTAGAATTTCTAGGGATTCATAGAGTTCTGATAATGTACCATCGTTGTTAATTACAATATCAGAAAGTTCAGCTGTAGCTATAAGCGCCTGACCTGAAGAATTTTCTGCTATAGCCTCTGCATCCTCTTGTTTAAGGAAAAATTCGTAGTCGATAGGATCTCCATCTCTTGCTCTTTCTTGCATTCTTTGCCATCTTAAATCCAGAGGAACATTAACATCGATAAGTAGAAAATCATCTCTAATTCTTAGTGCATGAACTTCATCAGGCGTCCGAATAGAATCAATAATTGTATTTTGCTTTGGATTCATTCTATCTAGAAGCATTTCTGCTAATACACCAGCACCTCCCTGAGAACGAAGAGTTCTTCCACCTTGAGTAAGATTTTCTCGAGTAATTTCTTGGTCATTTTCACGTAACCAATGTCTAATAGCATCAGAGCAAGAACAACCATCCCACCCTTGATTGACAAACCATTCTACGATAGTCGTCTTTCCGGCAGCATTTCGCCCTGTTACCCCTAGAAGCATAATACTCTCTAAAGGAGAGACGAAATTATTGTTGTTATTTCCAATATCTGCTAGTTCTTGCATATTGTATCTCTGCATCATGTATTGCTCTAAGTAATCGTGTTCTATTTCCTGGATCATTTCTTGACAGGATTTTCATTGCAGTTCTTTCTCCTACTCCTCTAGCTACTAGACATAGAACAGCATCAAGCCCTCTATCTGCAACAAGCTCAGCATTTCTCATCATTCTGTCTCTATCTTTCGGGTCGTGACTTTTCACCCATTCTCTCAATCTTTCTTCCATTGCCTCTACAGATGTAGCCTTTAGCCTACCCCCACAATTACATTGCACTGTTCTTTCAGGTAGTTTTGCAACTCTTCTTCTACTTATATCTCCACAATTCATACAGATTTGAACAACTCTTTCATTCAATAGTCTTTCTTCTACCTGAGTTCTAATTTCTTCATCAGTAAAATTAGGCAATAGTAAGTCCTTTTGAGCTCTATCTGAGATTCCTAATGGGCCACTGGGAGTTGCTTCAAGTTTGATATAGTCCTGTTGCAACGCTCTTAACACATCTTCTGTTCCAGAGATATCTAATCTTTCATGGAACAATTTGTCTAATGCTTCAATCATCAAAGGAGTATTTTTGTATCTTTTTATTATACCTCTAACATTTACATTCCTAGGATCTATTCCCCTCGAAATCACACCCATTATTTTTGCAGTTTCAACTACACGTGAGCGAAGAGCACGACTATTCGGAGTAGTCATTCTCAGTATTGTTTCTATTGAATCAGGACTTGTTTCTAATAACCAAGTTTCAATATGCTTGATTGTTAATCCAGGAACCATTAGATGGATTCTGTATGGGTCGACAATTGTTCTCCCCATTTTTCCATCAATCATTGAAGCCATTGCTTGAAGAAAATCAGACAATGTTTGGTTGATTTTTGTACCTTGACATGTATTCAATACAATAGCATCTGCTTGGTACTCAAGAGTCCAAAATCCTGCATGAGGAATATATCCCGTTGATTCTAGATGTTCCATTACAGAAGAGGAGAATCGTTCCATTGCTTCTTGAGAAATATCATATTCTTCTAATGTTGAATTAATCAGTCCACCTGTTAAGTGATCTGCTGCATTTTTCTGAGGAAAATCTAATCCCCCAAATTCCTTTGAAATAAGTATTCTCATTCTTCCTACTTCTCTTGCAACTCCTTCAGGAACTGGTGGTAGTTCACCAAACCATAGTGGAGCATCCGCCTTCATTGCGGTTGGAATAACAGTTAGTTCACTTGCTTCAGGATCAGCATCAATAATCATCCATGTTCTTCCAGCCATAACAAACAAATTTGCTGCTTCATCATCTTGAATTCCCATTACAAATGCTTCATCGAGAGTCCCAATTATCCGTCTACTCACTGAATCTCTAACTCGGTAACGTTCAGAATCTGGAATCATTGAAACACCTCTGTTTCTTACTTCAGCTGCCTTTCCACTCGGTCCATACCATCCATTTTCTTTCAATTCATTAGGGACCAATTTTTTCATTTTCTCAACTAGTATTCGTTGTTTATTATCTGACATCAGTTCAAATTCTTCAATTGAAGGCCTTTCAGAAGGTACATCATCACTTGATTCTACCAATTTTTTCCATAATTTTGGTGGCCATCTCAGAGGATCACTCTCCTTAAAATTTTCAACCAATCTTACTAGTCTTCTATCATCCAGTAGACGCAAAAGATCCATTGTATCATCATGTTTCCATCCATCAAATAAATGGCTTTTTATCAATAATGATGTAGCTTGATCACATCGAACCCATCCCTCTTGAAGTGACAATAGAACTAATTGATTTGTAGCAACACTTCTAGGATGATATCTCCAAGAAATTGGTTCAATTTGTTTTGATTTAGCCATTCTTGCTATTGCTGCACCTTCTGCAATATCATCTATTTTCCAAGCTACTAGATCTCCTCTTCCTACCCCTCCAAGAACATGTTCTGCTCTTCCAACTCGTTGTAACATTCTATCTACAGCACGAGGACTCTCAATTTGGTGAACTCTTTTGATACTCCCTACATCAATTCCTAATTCCATACTACTGGTGCATATCATTGCATTTAATTCACCATTTTGTAATTGATTCTCCATATCCATTCTTGTTTCAGAAGCTAAACTGCCATGGTGTACTCCAATTTCTAAATCTGGATTTATGTCTCTCATTCTCATTGCAACCGTTTCTGCAGAATTTCTACTATTGACGAAGATTAGTGCAGGACTTTCATCTTCAACTAATTTGGTTATATGTCTTAGAGATGCTACCGATTCTGCACTAGTTCTCCAATCAAGTGCCAATATCTTATCGTCAGGTGAAGGCAGTGGGGCATGCACTCTGATTTTTGTTTCTCTAGGTGCATCTCCGTATACAATTTGAGCATCCTCTGACAACCATTTTGTGACTTCTTGAGGATTCCCAACTGTAGCAGATAATCCAATCCGTTGAATTTTATTTGGAGATAAAGCTTGAATTCTTTCTATTGCAAGAAGAAGTTGAGAACCCCTTTCTGAAGCGGCAAGATCGTGTACTTCATCTACAATAATTGCTTTTATTTTTTTTAGATGTTCACGTAGTCTAGAACCTAATAACATAATTTGTAGAGTTTCAGGAGTTGTTATCCAAAGATGAGGAGGTTTTCTCGATTGTCGTTGTCTTTCTGAATTAGGGGTATCACCATGTCGAAGGGCAACTTTCAGATTTAATGGTTCGAACAATTCAGGTAATCTTCGATCAATATCTCGATTTAGAGCACGAAGTGGAGTGATGTAAATAATACAACTTTCATCCCATTTTTCAGAAGTTGCCATAGATAAGAGAGGTAATGCCGCAGCTTCAGTCTTTCCAGACCCAGTTGGAGCAATTAATAGTACATCATTTCCTTCAATTATTGCAGGAATAGAATATTTTTGAATAGGAGTAGGATTCCAACCTTTTTTTTCAACAATTTGACTTACATTTGGATGTAATAAATCCCAATCAGGCATATTCACTCGTCCTAAATTGAATAAAAAATGTTCAACCCATTAGGAAGTTATTCCCATCCCTCTTCATCGTCTTCATCATCTTCATATTCATCATCATCTTCATATTGATCTTCTTCAAACAATAAATTAACAAAATCATCATCCATTGCGTCTTTATTCATTTGACGAATACTTACGTAAGTTACTGTGGGAACCACAATCATAGCAATCACGATAAGAAGAATTGTCAGAGGATTTTGTCTTGCTTGTTCTATCCAACCAAGTCCCCATCCATATGCGACGTCGATTCCAACAGAAATAGCATTATCTTGTTCATCAATTTCATCGATTTCATTACTTGAATCTACAACGACTCTTATTCTTTCAATTCCTTCTTCTGCATCCCATATCGTATCGATATAAATTGTATCTCCTTCCTCAATTTTATCAATTCGTTGGGTATTGAATGGTTCTGTTGCATCACCTGCGAAGAAAGATACATCGAATGAGGCATTCAATGGACCACCTAAATTGGTAAGATACATACGTAATTCAACATCAGTCCCTACGCTAACACGTTCTTTGTCTGTATCTAATCTAATTGCTCTTAATTCTGGACTTCTATCCGCGCCCAACGTGACCCAAGCAAGATCTAAATCATTATCCAGATTGGTTGGCTCCCTAACAGGATCACTTTCACTATTGCTTGTTTGTGGGAATGTATTTCCTGCCGCATCTTCACCAGTGATATAGAATCCAACAATATATCCACTTCTTGGAATAACTAATCCTCCACTAGTTAGATCTACAGTTCCAGTCCAAAGAATTAGGTCATCCTGTAGTTCCATTGAGAGAACAGAGTATCCGGCGGCGATAGTGGTAGTTCCATCTCTCATAACCCAGTGAACTTGTTGAGGAGCTTGTGCTAGGTCAGAACATCGTTGATCGGACGGGTCATTTACACATTCTTCAGTTCCTAAGAAAGCAACATTTACTTCGGTTAGGTCTTGTTGGATTCCAATATCAATAATGTCTACAGGGAGAATTCTATGGATTACCCTAGGTGGAGTGTGATCCACGCTAAGTTGTAACGTGGTTGAAACTGAATTTCTAGTCATATCTTCTCCCCTTCCTGGGATACCTGTAATTCCTGTTAGGAAAGTTCGAGTTTCGGCTGAAGCAAGAGTAGGAGCAGCGCTTAATGGGACTTCTACCATGTAATCTCCATTTTCTGTAAGGCTACCGTCTGACCACATTTGGACTCCGTCAAATACCTCTACAACTATTCCCAGATTATTTGGTGGAGGAGTTTGAGAATTTTCATACACTACCCGACCAGTCCACTGAATTCTATCATCTGCTCTAATAGATGTTGAACTATCTATAGGGCCAACTCGAGGATGCATAACATCTGTGACTGTGTAACTAGTTGGATCAAGAACCAGATCGTTTTCTACATGGAATGTTCTGTCAACGAATTCAATTCTTCTCATACTAGCTCCAAGCTGTTTGTATTCAAATGCTAAGTCACTAATCTCTTCATCTGGCCAATCCCATGATACCTTAAAGCGGAAATCAATGAGAATCCATGGGAGTCCCGTATCATTACTTATTGTCGTAGCTTCGCTATTTTGTAGAATTTCTATGTATTCTGAATCACTCCAAAATGTATTGTTCCTACCTGAAAAAGAAATAGATTGCTTATCTCTTTCTGGATCTGGACCTTCAAAGTCGAAAATCAAACTAATAATCTCAAAATCAATAATACCATTAGCATCAACTAAGCCTGCAGTAATTATTTGTTCTGTTCCTGCGAAAATAGCATCTCCATCATTGTGTCCTGACCAATGCAGTCCAGTAAATACTGACTCCATATCTTTTCTAGTTCGGTATGTTGCAAGATCTGAAGAAAATCCAGGTCCTTCTCCAGATTCTAGAAGATTACCTGCGGGGTCATTTCCTGTTACATAGTAGGATACGGATGCTAAGTTTGGATTACGACTATCATCAATAGTAGTGAAGAATCTTTTATTTTCTGCTGTTGTTGAATTTACCATACTTCGATTTACGTATTCATCCGAATCTGCAATTCCATTTCGATTAATATCATGATCTGCCTCAACCCAATAATGGAGTGTAAGTTCTTTGGGATCTCCAACAGCATCTTCTACATCGATAATAATTGATTGATCGTATCTTGCAGCAACATAATCATCTTGTTTTGGCATGTTGTGAGTAATTTCTGGTGATGTACCGTCAATAAAGAATGTACGTCGAGAATCAGGACCTGGTGGAATAACTAATGTTGGGTCCCTTTCATTGTATGTTTGAACTTCGTAAGTAATTCCCCCTGGTATGTCAATTTCAGGCACTGTTAAACTAATGAAAAATGAACCATCTGGATTATTCTGGTCTTTCCATGAAGATTGAACGAAATCTCCCTGTTCTCCTTTTTGAGCAATTTGTACATCAAATACAGAATTTAATGGAGTATCTTCAGTGTTTGAAAACCACATCTGTCCTTGGAAGAAAATTGTCTCCCCAGCAGAAATCCAAGCCCCATCTGTTAGATTTTGGCTAGTAACTATTCCTTCTGCATCTCTAATCCCTAACCAACCTAGACCATATGATTGATTCACGATAATTCCAGTGTTTACTGTATCAGACAACATGGCAGGTGTCAATCCTTGGTCATCTGTGCACGTGACTCTAAACCCTACATTATTCTGTTCAGGGAATTCGCTTGTTACTCTAAATCTCCAGTGTATTTCAAAAATTCCGTTATTATTTGTTGTATATGTACCACCTTCTTGACCTGGTTGAATTGGAATAATCCAATCAGCTGGATCGTCGTCCATTAAGGTGCCTGTATCTGACCAAGTAAGAGATGGAGAGTCAGAATTTGGAGATGCAACGAAATCTAGAGTTGCTCCAGAAATTCCAGTAGCACCTTCTCCAATAACATGTCTAGTTACTACTTCGTAGGCTTGACTACGTTCATGAAGAACCATGCCTTCATCCCAAATGATATCGAGATTTACAGTTTGCATGGTGTAGGTTAGTTGGAATGAATTAATTTTGACAAGTCCAGGCGCAGTCGATGAAAGTGTAATTGGAATAGTAATAGTTCCAACTCCAGTACCTGGAATTTGCGAATTAATCGCATTCAAAATGTTATTGTTACTAACATCTCTGATTCCAAGAAGAGTACCTTGTTCTTGCCATTCATTACTTCCATCATCTCCAATATCCATTTTCACATTTTGTGGTGCTTGACTAAATATTTGGATATTCAAATCTTCTAAAGTTGGAGTATAGGTGCCACCAGATCCAGTGTAGAAATAGATATAGAAATAAATGTATGAACTAGTCCCAGATAATGAAATAGTTTGTCCAGGAGTTTGAACAGTATACTGCGATCCTAACTGGAAATACATATTGAAGTATGACCCACCTGGAGTTGTTGAATTCCACCAAACTTTTGCTGCTACTGGAGAAGTTCCAGTTGTACCTAGATACTTGTAACCGCGAATATATCCACTTGAAGAGTAACTAGACACATATGTCAGTTGAACTCTATCAAGTACTGGTGAAACAGTATTATTTGTTCCATTTAGATATGCTCGCCATTTTACTTGATTTCCTGCATTAGTGAATGATATTTGGGTATTAAGAGAAGCAGATATCCACGAATTTCCTCCATCTACACTAACTTCAATTTCAACAGATGTACCCGCAGGTTCGTATGTAATTAAACCACTAAGCGTAATTGCATTAATAGAAGATCCTAGATTTGTTGTAGATCCTATTGCAATACTATTTGATTGTGAAGAAGATCGTTGTTCAAATGTAGAACCAATTCCTGAAGAAAGCACAGTTCTAGATATTGTTGATGGACAGTAACTAGTTATAGCTGTATAGAAGCAAGAATAGAGGACTTCGCCTTCTCCGTTATCTGCAATTCCATAATGTCCTTTCCCGTTTAGAGTGATTGAACCCTGAAAGTCAACCCAAGCCCCTGCATTATGTAAAACGAAGTGAGTAGATGAAGAAGTTCTGTACGAATTAACCAGTATTCGTGGATAGTTAACTGTTAACCCTGAAATTGTTCCAGAAAGAGTAGTACTCGTAGCTAAATATGTTATCGAAGTTGCAGTAGTAGGGTTCGAACGAGAAACATTCCAAAGGTTGTAAGAGATAGAACCAGAGCTTGAACGAACCAAAACCTTGAGATCATCAGTTTCAGGGTCTATGGCAATCCCTACTGGGTACGTAGAAGTACTGGACATAGTCCAGTCGCCAACACAACTCCAAGTAGAATCAGAAACTGTCCATTTTGAAATTCTTCTATAGTTGTAAGAAACTGCCCAAACTGTGTCTTCTCCATCTGATGCTAGATCATAAAGAGTATACAATGCTTGACTATTACAGCTATTGTATTGCTTTGTAACAGAATTTACTACAGTTGAAGAAGATGAATTATACGAATTAATAGCTGGAGTTTGATACACTGAACTAGATTGATAATTGCTCGTGAATAACGTATCTCCAACCTTCACTAAGGCGCCCGGATAATTCCAATTCATCGAATTCGGTACAGTCATGGAGTTACTATTGATTGTTGGACTAATATATCCTTGATCACCATTTGCAGCGAACCTACCTGTAGTGTTATGATATGATGAAGAAGCACTATCCCAATCTCGAGAGGCAGCAAGATTGTTGGTATTAGTTGATTCTTGAGTATTCAGTGTCATTTCATCATTTTCTACCTTCAAGTTATTCCTATACCAACTGGAGAAGTATGTTCCTGTAAACGATGTAGAAGAAGTTCCAGCTCCTCCAAATTCGCTATTTGTTGAGCGATTTTCCCATTGAGTATTTTGAGCAGTTCCTTCTATCGAGAATCTTGCTTGTGTTACCGAAGCACCATATGGGAGAGTAATTCCTGGTGTTTGAGCATCACCGCCAGTAGCACTTGTGAAACTATGACTGAAGGTCGTCGTTCCATCTGCAAATTGTGTTTCAGTTGTTGCAGCTGATACAAGTGGAGACATAGACATCGAAATAAATAGAAATAGAACAAATATTGCCGACCTCCTCATAGCCTAACCTCCGGTGATGTCCTACTGTAAATGAATAAACATATCAACATGGCGTCGTATGGTCATAGAAAATTAAAGTCAATTTTGAGACTAATTATGCGAAAGTAGAATACAATTGAACTTACAGGAATGGTTGATTATCATGGCTCGTCGAGGGAAGAAGCAGAGTGGAAACATCTTCGTTAGATGGTGGGAAGAACGTAGAGATCAGCATCTTAGTATTCTCTTTATACTATCATTGGTAGGACTTGCAGCATTCCTTTGGTCTCTCGTTTTCTTTATGTTTATGGATGGAGTAAGTGAGATGCCAGAGCTTATTGGAATGTCTTGGTTTTTCGCTATAGGTGGATTAATTCTTCTCGGTGTTGTTGGGCCTGAATTTTTCCGATATAATGAGCAATTGACTTTACTCAGAGAAGTTTTTGAATTAGAATCTAGGGCTGAGATACTAAAACGAAGAAAAGAAGCAGAGGAAGCGGCATCTCTTTTGGGGAGTATCCATCAAGGTAGGTTGTTAGCTCATTACAAAGATCATGGAATTCGTGCTGGACGAATTTTCCAGTCACCTGCTACAAATTTTTCTACAGAAGAATCATGGATTATTTCCTGGTGGAATGCAAATAACACTATTTTATCAGAAAATACTGGAATATCCAATCTTTCCTCTCCCTCTAATCAAAAGATACTGATAGTTAGTTCAGTAACAGGAATCGTTCTTCTTCTTTGGAACTCTTTCTTTGGAATTGCTAGAATGACAACAGAAGGTTCTCGTGAATACTCTGTTGATGTATTTGCATGGTTTCAAAATTTATTGGGTTCGGATGTTAATAAGTTAGTAGAACCAGTTTCATTCGATGTAATGACAATATTTTTGTTAATTGGATTTGGAACATTGCTTTGGTCCACTAGTCCTATGGTTTCGTTGAAATCCTCAACGGAAGAGGAGTGAGGAAAACCAATGTCCAGTAGTTATGGATGGATTCGTGAAATCCTTCTTGCTGCTGGAATGATTTTGGTTCTATATGGTTCATTAGTACTAATGACAGGGTCTTCACCTCCAATGGTAGTAGTTGAATCTCAGTCAATGATGACTGATGATGAATCAAATGTTGGAATTATCGATCCAGGAGATATTATCTTAGTCACTGAACCTGAAAAACGTGAAGTAGTCACCTATGCGGAAGCAGTTGAATCCGGAGGTCAATATCATGATTATTCTACTCATGGGATGCCTGGAGATGTTATAATTTACAAGAAGAATGGGGGAAATGATACACCTGTAATTCATCGTGCTATTTTGTTTGCATTAGCAAATGAGACTACACCGGTAGACAATAACGGAACTTGTATTGAAGGAGAATTAGATGAGTTATTTGTTGCTTCTGATGGGTCAATCGGGGCATGTATTTTGACATGGGATGTCAAAGGAACATCAGTAGTAAATGTCACGTCAATAAGTATGAATTTAACCGGGTATTCTTGTCAATCTCATGGATATTTGATGATTCAAGATTGGATTCCTGAACATGAAGGATTTCTCACCTCTGGTGATAATCCAAGGACCAATGGTTGTACAATTGATCAATTGACTGCAACAGGATATAGCGGTTCTGGGCCACATTATTTTGGGCTAAGAGATGAATTTGGGAATCCAGTTACTGCTGTAAGACCTCAATGGGTGAGTGGTCTTGCAGGACCTGAGGTACCATGGTTTGGGATTGTTAAATTAGCTGCATCTAATAATTCAAGTCAAGTTACTTCTGATGCATGGACTAGTTTGATTGTTGCAGTAGTTATCTTATTGAGTAGTGTTATGTTTTTAGAGAAAGCAATGACAAAAATAATTGCTTCTGCACCCGAATTTGATGATTCAGTTAATCAATCCGTAAATTATCGGTATAAGGAAAGCAAAGAAGAACAAGAGTGACGAAATATTCGATGTTTTTGTAGCAAGAATTTCTGCTTTCTGAGAATGAATAATTCCTGATTTGTCAGCAATCCAATTGATAGTGGAATTAATTGTGTCTCTCATTATGTGGCCACCGTCAAATGGTATTACAGGAATTAGATTAGCAAAACCCAATAAAAAATTGATCCACAAAAACCAGAAAATACCTTCAATAAGGAATAATTCAATAATTCCAAAATCAAGCATTTTTAATTCTGAATTTTCCATAATTTCTCCATTGAATTCAAAAGGCATACTCAGTAGATTTATTGGATATATTAAGCTAGCAAAAAATCGTTCGTCAACTGTTAAATTAGGATAAAATGGCCCCATCAATCGATTTTTCCCATGATCTGAATTTCGAATACTTGATTCAAAATTTGAATTAGTCCCAACTCCTAAGAATGCATCTCCAGGAGAGACCCCTAAAAGTTCTATATTCTCTTCAGAAATATTACTAGAGCGAAGTTGTTCAAACCGATCTCCTAAAGTCACTTGAATTATTTTTTCTTCATCCCATTCAACTCCATTAGTTGTATTGTATTTTAGAATTGTAAGAACTAGAATATCTCCTGCCTTTGAAGAATTCAGAATATTACGCAAATCATCACCACTTGAAATTGATTTGTTATTTGCTTCTATAATCATATCATAGGGCTCTAATCCAGATTCATTAGCAGGTCCGTCTACTACAATTGCTGGACTATATGCACCCTGAATTGTAGGGTTTATTCCACTAACTCCAACTGCTAAAACTGATACTAGAATTATTGAGAATACTAGATTAACTGCTGGCCCTGCTGCATAAATCCTCATTCGTTCTCTTTTTGGTGCTTTCAGAACTTCTGTGTATTCAGGTTCTGCAAATGCTCCAATTGGTATAAAAGAAAAAATTAGCAATCCAAAACTTCTCACTCTCATTCCGTGTGCTCTCATTAAGATTCCATGTCCATATTCATGAATTATCAAGGCTACAATTAGTGCCATTAATGGCCAGAAAACTGGAATTCCTGATGTAACTCCTGGGATCAGCAAGACTTCCGATGATTCTATGGAAATTCGATCACGACTTGAATTAAATAATGAGATAAAAGTCAAAATTACCAACATTGTTGTGAAAAACAAGGCAATAAATCCAATCCAAATTGAAAATTCTCCAAACATTCTCCAAAACTTACGTGGTCGAGAAATCGTTTCCAATATTTTTTGTCCTTTATTCGTTCTGATCATCAGGATAAATCCTAGGACCTTTGTTGCATTCCATCTTTCTAGATACCCCTCTTTTTCGAGTATTCTTATGAAAAATATGTTGAGAAAAAGTACACCTAGTAATACATTGTCAGAAAAAATGGCTATCATCGAGAAGACAAAAAATATCCAGTCCCTCAGTGTTAGTGCCTGTATTACGGTGAGGGCTGAGAAAACCCGATCTCTCAATGTGTGTCTCAATGTCATATTTCTTGATGTGTCCTATCTTTTACGGCATTTGAATGCTCCACTGTTTTGTTACCGCTGGTTTCTTCATGTTATGGTTACTCGGAATAACATGGATGGAGATAACTCACCTACTCCTTCGGTACGAAGAAAAATTGATTCTATGGTCCGGGATCTTGATTCTATTGTTCGTTTGCTTCAACAAGCATCATTAGAAGAAGTTCAATTAGATATTATTGACATTGAGAATAGAATAAATCTGATGGAAGAACAGTTACTTGCTCCTTCCGTTTCTATCAACGAATGAAACCCTTCATCCAATCAGGTGTTTCAACATCATTTTTTTCAGATTCACTTACTATTCTTTCTTGAATGGTTTCAAATGATTTACTTTCTTGTTCTGTTTTTCTACATACCAGAGCCAGAAATTTATGCAGAGGTAATCCTTGCTCCCAAATTAAATGCGGTCTTCTATTTTTGGTTAGAGGGCAAGTAGGAATTCTTCTAGCGAGTATTGACAATCTTCCCTCTAATTTACCAGTATCAATACGGAAAATCCTCCAAGAATCTCCTCGAACTCCCTTTAGACGGTAGGCGTATAATGGCATTAATCCACATTTCTTTCCAATATTTTCCAATGCTGAATATTGTTCGGCTAATCTCCCATTCAAATATAATTTCTTTTCTTTACTTGTTTTCACTTCAATAGGGAAACATATGTCTCCTCTTAGTGCAAGTAAATCACCACTTCCTTCTATTCCACTTCCTGCTGCTCTAACAACTAAAAATGGTCTTTCAATCACAAGTCGTGCTTGAGCCCTTTCTGATTCAGAACACGAACGAGTAACTGCACGAACACCTTCTGGAAGCCCTGCTAGTACATGTCTGAGTTCACGTTCATATTGCGCCCCCTGTACCATATCTGTCGGGTAACGTATCAAACCTAATCTCTTTGGTTGAAAATGTAATGTTCGAAGCGATTTTTTATCTTACAAAACTATGCCAACCCTTCGTTTCAACCCTGACATTCAAGACCCTTTGATGTGCATTTACCATCACGTGGGTTACATTGCCGTGCGTACTAGTGATTTCCGCCTTGCTTACAGATTGTTATTGGAATTAAAAAAAAGACGAATACGTTGTATTCAGATTCTTCCATCTGACCCTGTCCCCTCTAATGTAGCAGCATGGCTGGGGTCTCCATCTGAGGTATTAATGAGCGGTGATTCTCTTGGGATTCCTGTAACATTAGATGCAGTACAGCATTCAGTAGAACAAGCATTTTATCGATTAAGATATTCAGGCCCTATTCGAAGGCTAATATTTGGAGTTGATCCTGGTCCTAGACCCGGAATTGCATGGGTAGGAGATGGATTGAATCTTGGAAAGGCTCAACTTGAGGGAGTAGATGATACTGTGGATAGCATAATGAGAATTTCAAGAGCCATTGAACATGAATTATTGATAATTCGTGTTGGAAATGGATCAAAAACAATAGCAAATAGGATCATCAATACTTGTGTTGTACGTGGTTTGTCGGTTCAGAAGGTAAATGAAGCGAGAACCTCTATTGGAGTTCCTCGACATGCTCATTCCTCTGCTGCATTAAGAATCGCTCATCTTTCAGGTGATTCGATTAACCAAAAACAAAAAGTTCGGCCCACTAATGGGGAAATTCGTGATATTCAGCGTAGAAGTAGAAAGCATTCTCTGGGTCGAGCTACCATTCCTTCTAATCTAGCAAGAGCTGTTGCTATGGGCAGATTAACTTTAGATGATGCAATTAGGCACCATATAGGTGATTTCAACAATTCCATTGGGAATATATGATGTAGGTTTGATTTTACAGAATTTATTGTATTAATCCACGCCTAAAAGCTCTAGTTAAATCTGAACCAGGAAATTGATCTTCAGTCTCCCGATAAACAGTTTTCATATTACTTATGAAATTTGCATTATCTGTAACTAAGAGTAACCTTTCAATCCCGGGGTCTTCTTCACCATCTAGCATTCCAAGAATAATTTCCATTGTTTTCCTTGCTCCTTCCCGATGTGGATATGAAAAAACATCCATAGAGATAGGTGCAAGAGCAACAACTCCCCTAATTTTACTTGATGCAATTTGTTCAAACATTGAATTGTATGATTTTTCTAATAGTTCACGACGATTAAGATCTTGATTAGGTCTACGACAATCAGGTCCTACAACATGAATTAAATGTTGAACTGGAAGATTAAATGGAGAGGTAGATACAGCAGATCCAACGGAACATGGTTGCAAATTCATAGCACGTTGGCCCTGAGCAATTTGAGAACATGCTGCCCTAAGTTCATCACCAGCAGCATTGTGGATTCTTGCATCAATTCCTTCTCTTCCAGAAAGCCTATTGTTTGCTCCTGTCACCAGAATGTCACATTCTACCTTGAGCACATCTCCGATTAAGATACGTAGTTGCGCATGCTTGCAATCACGTACTATGAGCGTGTCCATATCTCGATGCGACAGGGCGATTTGTTATAGTCGTTTCATTGAAAATAACATTTTTTACTTTTGGACCCGATTCATTCAACACCAATGCGAAACCCCCGGTAACCAATGAGAGGGGCCCGCGTCATCCTATTTCTTCTCATGTTACTCATTTCACCATGGTCGACGATTTATAGTGACGATTCTGTATTTCATTCTATAAATTCCCCGGATTATTCAGATTTTGTTAATGATGAGACAGTCGCAGTTCCGATGGGATTCCATCATTCTACTTATGTCAACTATAGCGATGTAGCAATTGTAATTAATAATCGTAGTACTGATAGTGTATTAATCGGGAATGCATTTGCATCTGCTAGAGGAATTCCTCCTGAACGGATATTCCTTTTGACTAACGAAAGCACACCTACTAGTGAAACAATTAATTCAGATCAATTTGATACTTATTTTGCAGATCCTATCCGATTAATGATTCAGCAAAGAGGTCTTTTTGGCGATCTAAATTATTTGGTCACCACCAAAGGGGTACCATTACGAATAAATGGAGGAACCAACATACGTGCATCATTTGATTCGGAACTAGCTCTCATAGATTCGGGACAATTTGGAGCATTAATTCATGGATCTTATTGGGGAGAACATGAATACGGACCTTGGTCAAATGATAATGGAGACGAATACGCTACATTTTCTTCTGAACCGGTCCCAGAATTTCGTCGTTCTGAACAAGGATTCTACATTGTAACACGCCTAACAGGTTATGATGTTGATACTGCAATGGCTCTGATAGATAAAGCGAACAATAGTTTTGGTTCTCATGGACAAACAGTCTTGGATTTAGCAACAAATAGAAATGGTTCAGGGTATAAGTTCTGGAATGATGCTCTATATTCAGCGCATAGTCATCTAAATCAGACTTTAGGCATGCCAGTTTTATTTAATCAGAATTCTACCTTTGTTAGTGGAGAAAGTAACGTTATGATGTATGCATCATGGGGTAGTAATGATGATTCTTGGAATAATCAACAACTTCCTGACAATGACTTTGATACACCAGATGGATCATCTTCATCTGGAATTCGTTCATGGTCATCTTCTACCTCCACTTTCTCAGCCGGAGAGACATTAGAGTGGGATTATGATTCAAACAATGCTGCAGCTAGATTGAGTGTTGAATCATCACAATGTTCTGCTACAAATGGAGAGAATACAAATGGATTACTTGCAGAATATTTTGATAATCAAGGAATAAGTTACAACTCTTCCTTTATGCCTGATTTGAATGGAAGGGTGCCAAATCATGTTCGCTCTGAATTAAATATCAATTATGCTTCATCAAATTCTTTTTGGCCAGGATTAGATTCTAGATTTTCAGATTATTTTTCAGTTAGGCATTCAGGAGTTTTGACAATTCCAGAAACAGGAAATTGGACATTTTACTCTAATGCAGATGATGGTGTATTGGTTTGGATAAATGATGAATTAATCGTGAATAATTCAGGGGTACATGGTATGAGAGAAGTTAGTGGGTCAATGGAATTAGAACAGGGAGAGCATATTTTCAGGTCAGAATTTTTTGAACATGGCGGGGGGGCAGGCCATATTGTTTCTTGGGAGGGACCAAATCAAAGCAAACAGGTCATTCCTTCTACATCATTTACTAGGGCACTGAGTTCCCCAGTTAGGAGTGACGTTTTGGTTCATCATTGGGACTTTGAAGCTGGCAATGGGACAATAGTTGAGGACTTAATAGGAGGAGATAATCTTACAATGACTGGAAATCCCACTTGGCAAACATGTTTGCTAGGAAATTGTATTTCTCTAGACGGTATTGATGATATTTTAGAAGCAGATGTTGACGACCGTCTTGGTGATTTTACCATATCTCTATGGGCAAAGGCAAATCATACTGGTCAGAGTAGATATTCATCTGTAATTGCGGTAAATGATGTAGGTGGAGATTCTGATTCATTCCAAATTATGACAAGCGGTTCTACACCAGGGGTTTGGCAACTTTATCACAATCAAACATATGATTTTGGAACGGTTAGTGCATCTGAATGGGTTCACTTCGTAGTCGCAAAAGATGGGGATAAGTTGATGCAATATATGGATGGAATTCTAGTCGGAAATATCACAATTCCTAATGGCAGTATTGATGAAATTGATTTGTACAAATTTGGAGTAAATCGAGCAGGAAATACTCATTGGTCAGGCTTGATCGATGAAGTACAGGTTTGGACCCAAGCTCTTAATTTGTCTGAAATCACTCTAGTAAATGGAGAAGTTGCTTTAGATTGCCCATATTTCTCTGCCAGTGGGCAAGGACCTAGTTCAATTTGGCAAGAATATGAATTTGGTGTAGAGAACATGGGGCATGCATGGACATTGTCTTCTACAGCCCAATTGATTGGAGAAGTTAATGCTGATTGGACAATGAAGGTCGAAGGTCTCGATTCAAACGACAATCTTCTTTCTACTAATTTTTCAAATTCTAAAACAATCACGACCTCATGGAGTAATAGCGACTTTCGATTTCGTCCACATCAAAATGTAACAAAATTGAACATTTCTATAGAAATTGAAATTCAAAACGTTTCTAGGCATGGAGTAATTTATCTTGATGATGTAGAACTTATGATTTTACGACCCCATATGCAATGGGTAGATGGATCTATTGCAGAAACTGCAGTATCAACAGGAGGGAGATCATTCACATGGGGTACAGATTATGGACAGAGTTTAGTGGCAGATCTTCTAGAAGATGGAGTTTCAGGAGTCAAAGGATATGTGTATGAACCATATCTTACTGCTGTTTCATATCCTGATTTGTTGACTTCATTTTATGCTTCAGGATATAATTTAGGAGAATCATATACTGCATCTAATGGATATTTATCTTGGATGGGGGTGATGGTTGGAGATCCTAAGATGTCTCCATTTTCTAATCGTTTACATGACATTGAAATTCGCAATATATCGGTGTTATCAAGACCTTCTGTAGGAGCTTCATTTGATGTTCAAATTGATTTAGCAAATATCGGACCTTCTCCGGCAAATGGTTGGATTGAGGTAAGAGAAAGGGTAGGGAATAGAGTCTTGACGAATGTGAGTATTTCTTTACCTAGTGGAGATCAATCAGGTTCAGTTAGAGAATTAAGTATCCCAACAGTTACAGAATCAACGGGTTTTGTTGAATTACAAGTTCGATATATCGCAGATAATGGATTGAGACATAATTCCAGTTCCTATGTTCAAGGCTTTTTACTAAGTGAACGAGTGGTTAGCAATAACATTGCTTCTACAATAGTAGAGGTAAATGGTCCTCCAAGTATTGATCTTATTGATTGTTCATCATCTGTTGCTCCAAGAGGAAGTACGGTTTCTTGTTGGATTGATGTTAGTGATGAATTTGGAGTAGAATCTGCATTTTTCACAATTAATGGGGATAATGAATCTGTGATTTTTGAAGGAAATGCAACTTCAGGTAATGGAATACGTTGGACGATTTTCTTTGATATTCCTGGATCTTCATCACTGGGTCTTCATGATCTGTATGTTGAAATTACAGATATTGACGGGCTTATGGATTTTGCAAATGAATCTGAAATCCTTGAAGTAATTGATTCACCTTCAATTTGGTATGGTATTCATATTCAAAATGCTGATGATTCATCATGGTCAGGGGATAGCATTCTTCCATCGGGGACACCTTTTGGAATGTATAGAGGTGTTCCTACACTAGTTAGAGCGTGCGTAGAAGACGTAGACCATAATCCACTTAATGAACAACCTATTTTCTTATTTGAGCGAGGAGAAATATCTTCATTACAAATACTTCCTAAGGACAATTCATCCCGATTTCAATGCTATATCGCTACTTTGGAACTAGGATTAGATGAACCTCTATCTCCATTTTTAGCTCGTTTATCTGATTCAGATGGAAATATCATTACTACTCGTTCAGTATTGGTTGAAAATATCCTTCCATCTATACAAGCATCATTTCAACGAGAAAATATCGAATCGATGATTGGTTTTGGAGTAGGAAACGAATCTATATTGGTATCAGTAAATGATTCAGATTCTCCTATTTCTCAAATTGTTGGCCAGATAGAGTATACATGGCCAGAACAGGCTCCTATTACTGCTCCTTTCTCAACGTTCGGAAATGGAACGGCAGAACGGATACCCTTACTTCAACCCAGTTCTGGTTTATCTGCTGGTAATCTTGAGATTCGAATTTCTGCTATTGATTCGGACTCTGGACTTTCAGAAATTAATTTCCAAGTACCAATTGAAACTCGCCCACCATCTGTTGATGAAGCGGTTTTGTGTTTGAATGGAGAAGTTCTCACGATAGAAAATGGTACGGAACTTATTAGAGGAGAATCGATGTTCCTAGTTGTACCTATAGATGAACATAGGCCGATATTACAGGTGCGCCCCTCTTTACGTCAATCTGGTTGGAGTGAATCTCTACTACAATCTTCATCAATTCCAGAAGGATGTCCCATTTCGCCTTACATGTATTCAATTGATCTTCCTAATGATTTAATCGAAGGAAATGCAACTATAGTCATTATCCTATCTGATATTGATGGTTTAGCAACAGGTTGGACGGAAGATGTTAGAATTGTTTTCCCACCGCCTTCGATTCTAGATGTCAGTACTCCAAATAACGGCAAGGTAGGTGAAGAAATTCATATTGAATTCAAAGTTCGGGATGCAGATGATCTGAATAATGTTGTATGTTACATTGATATTCTAAACAAGAATTCTACAATAGTATACCTAGAACAGACTCCTAGTTTAGACGGTGAAATATTGGTCACATGGACTCCTAGTCGGCCTATGGAAGAAGTAAATATTTCAATAATTTGTGAAGATGGAATGAAGAGATTTGATTCCTGGAATTCTGAATCTTCAATGAACATTACAGGAACCATTCTTGAAATCCCCATAGAAGTAATTGAGGATGAGGAGATTGATAAATCATCACAGGGTGAGATTGTAGCAATATTTATTGGAATCAGTTTACTATTTTTGATAATTTCAACAGTATTTGTTTGGATATCTAGGAAAGAAACAGATAACCAACTTTCACCTTGGGAAATCGGTGGAGTGCTTGATGCAACTCAAGTGGAATTAAATGAGGAATTAGATCCTCAAGATGCAGTTGAATTATTAGAAACGAATAATTTGAGTTAACGAAGGGTTCAATTCTATTGTCTTGCTAGGGTTACTATGGCTACCGGGTATGTCCTGATTAATGTTGAACCAGGATATGAGTTTTCTGTCTATGAATCGATAGGAAAATTCGATCAGGTTGCAGATTCAACCTTACTGTTTGGAGATTACGATTTGATTGCAAAGGTAGTTGCTGAGGATATGGCTTTGATAGCTCAATTTGTAGTCGAAAACATCCGCCAAATCGAAGGGGTTCAAAATACGAAAACTCTCGCTGGCGCAGAAGTTTAATCACTTTCGACGCACGTATCCACCCTCGGAAATCGTCAAAAATCCACTATTTTGGAGACGTATCACGGTTTTCGGGAAAATATTCATAACCTAGGAATGGAGCAGGCTAGTTTGAGGTGAAACTCAAATGAGTGAGAAGAAATACTTCGTACTAATGGAGAACGGGAAGGACACCAGCACGGTGTACCACAACAAGCAGCCCCGCCAAGCAGCCCTAAAGGCAGCTAACAAGGGACACAATAGCATTAAGTTGCGCGAACGCGGAACTGACAAAGTGCATGTGTTCACTGGCGAGAGAAAACAGGTGCCAAAGCCTGCTAGCGCCCCAGCATGGCTGAAGGGCGACACGGTCTGGAAGGCCAATGTCAGCAAAGTCGGCATTGAACGCCTTTGATAGGTTGCTAACCATCTCCCAAAGCCCAAAAGGGCACAAATAGTCCTCGTCCCAATCGTCGGATACCCTCGATAGGGGACGAATACCCCTTTTTCATATTTTTTCAATATGGATTACAATATTGTTGAAAGATTGTGCAGTCTTACTTTTTGAGACCGATTTTCTTAGCAATCATTGTTATTGGATCATAATATTCAGTTACTATTCTTTCCTTTAGTGGAATTATGGCATTATCTGTAATATTAATTCCTGCAGGACATACTTCTGTGCAACATTTTGTAATGTTACAATATCCTATACCGAAATCTTCCTTGATTTGTGGAATACGGCTTTCAATATCTAAGGGGTGCATCTCTAGATTTGCTAGTCTAACAAAGAATCTTGGACCAGCAAATTCATCGAACTTTTGATGTTCTCTTAGAACGTGGCATGTATTCACACATAACATACATTCAATGCATGCTCTAAATTCTTGAATACGATCTGCTTCTTCTTGGTGGAATACCCAATCAGGATTTTCAGGTCCTTTAATTGGTTTAATTCGCTTATCAGTTTTGTAAGCCCACGATGTATCTGTAACTAAATCTCTAACTAATGGGAAAGCCTGCATAGGTTTCACTAATATCGGCTCACTTACATCATCCATTTCTTCAAAAACTTCTTCCATTCTAGTCATGCACATTAATTGGGGTTTACCATTTATCTCTGCACTACAAGAACCACATTTCCCTGCTTTACAATTCCATCTACAAGCTAGGTCGGGGGCTTCTTCTGCTTGAATTCGATGAATTACGTCAAGGACAACCATTCCTTCATCTAAGGGTACAGTATAATCAATTAACTCCCCGAAAGGATCTCCATCACTATCAGGTTCTCCTCGAAAAACCCTGAAGGTTACATTTTCACTCATGCTATTCTTCCTCCTCATGTAAATCATTAGCATCTAGTAAACCTTTGAGTTCACTTGAGATAGGAGGGTAAGTTGTATAATCGATAGACATCGAACCATCTTGTTGTTTAGTAATTACACTGTTAATTTTACCCCAATGTTTGTGATCAGGTGTTGGGAAATCATCTCTAGTATGTCCACCTCTACTTTCTTCTCTGTTGAGTGCGGCTAGTGTACACATTCGACTAACATCAATCATAGCTCCTATTTCTAGAGCTTGATGCCAGCCAGGATTGTATATTCTGCCACCACCTGCACTTGTTTTTTCTGCACGTTTTTCCAACTTATCCAGATCATCTAATGCTTCTTCCAACAAATCCTTTGTTCGAATAATTCCAACTTTATGTTGCATCATTTCCCGTAGATCTTCAACAACCTTTGCAGGGTTTTCTCCATTAGTACGATCTAATGGAGCAAGAGTTTCAGCAATTACACTCTCTATTTCCGAATTATCAATATCCAAGAAACCATCGATTTCCGAAGCAGCAATTGATGCTTGTTCACCCGCAATCTTTCCAAACACTATGAGATCGGATAGAGAATTACCGCCCAATCTATTTGCACCATGCAGTCCAGTAGCGGCTTCTCCAGCGGCAAAGAGTCCTGGGATTGTTGATTCTTGAGAAAATGGATCGACTTTTACTCCTCCCATCACATAATGAGCGGTTGGCCCAACTTCCATAGGCTGTTTAGTAATATCAACTGCTGCGAGTTCCATAAATTGATGATACATACCAGGTAATTTCTTCTTTACTTCTTCGGGGTCTCTCCAAGAGATGTCCAAGTAAGCCCCACCATGTTCAGATGCTCTTCCTGAATCTCTTTCGCTATTGATTGCTTTAGCTACAACATCACGGGTAAGAAGTTCAGGCGGTCTTCTTTTTGTTGCTAACTTTCCTGATACTACTTCGTCAACCCATGCCAATGCTTCCTCTTCGGTATCTGCAAATTCATCACGATACATTTCAGGCACATAGTCGAACATGAATCTATCACCCTTTGAATTTGTTAACATTCCTCCTTCACCGCGAACCCCTTCTGTAACCAATATTCCTTTGACAGAAGGTGGCCAGATCATTCCAGTAGGGTGAAATTGGACAAATTCCATGTCTCCTATTTCTGCTCCAATCCAATATGCTAGAGCGTGTCCTTCTCCAGTGTATTCCCAAGATCCTGAACATACTTCCCAACAACGAGTAATTCCCCCTGTAGCGAGAACAATAGTTTTCGCTTTGAACAAATGAAGAGAACCATCAGTTCTATTGTATGCAAAACATCCACTTATTCTACCATTTGTTGTGAATAGTCTCCTAACTGTGTACTCCATGAATACCTCCATTCCTGTGTGGATTCCTTTCTGTTGTAAAGTACGAATAAGTTCGAGCCCAGTCGCATCACCAATATGTGCTAATCTAGGATATGTATGTCCTCCAAAGTTTCGTTGACTAGTCAATCCTTTTGGAGTCCGATCGAAAACTGCTCCCCATTGTTCAAGTTCTCTAATTCGGTCAGGTGCTTGTTGTGCATGAATCTGAGCCATTCTCCAATCACCAAGATATTTCCCACCCTTCATAGTGTCACGAAAGTGAGTTTGCCAAGAATCGCGATGGTCTTTATTTGCAAGCGCCGCAGCAGCTCCTCCTTCTGCCATTACAGTGTGTGCTTTTCCTAACATCGATTTACAAATCATTGCAACGTTAGCACCTGCTGCACTAGCTTCTATCGCTGCACGAAGGCCAGCCCCTCCTGCTCCAATTACCACAACATCGTGCTCATGAGTTTCATATTCTGTCATTCAGAATCCCCCCAGTAAAACAATATCATTCCAACCGAACAAAGGATCAGTGCACGCCCAAATGTAGAAATCTGCAAACATTACAACGAATAAGCTGTAAAGAGCCCAATCTTTGTGATGTTCATTTAATGATGTACTCCATTTCCATAGACGATGTTTGAATCGAGCCCATTTACTAGAAGTCCAATCGTTAGCCCCTCCTCCTATAACATGTCTGAATGCATGACATCCAAATGTATATCCAGATAACATCATTACATTTGCGAACAATAGTAGAGACCCCATTGACACTCCAAAAGAGTGTTCATGTGTTTCTGGATGGTGGAAGTTAATTGAAAGCCAGAAATCCCACGCTAGAATTGGTAGATAAATTACCGCTGCGTACATGAAGTATCTATGTAGGTTTTGAATAACTAGAAGTCTTGTCTCTCCTGAATATTCATTCCAAGGTGTTGAGACTGCACAACCAGTAGGTTGTTGAAAAAAAGCACGATAGTATGCCTTACGGTAGTAGTAGCAAGTACCTCTGAATCCGGCTGGGAAAATAAGTATAAACATTGCAGGAGACATCCACGCAAGTGCTACAGGCACCATAGATCCTAATTCTCCTGATCCTGGAATGATGAGTGGAGAATATAGGGGGCTTAGAACGTGACTTCCAGTGTTTTCAATTGCCATTGTTCCAGCACCATGTCCTACTCCTGCAGAATATCCGAAATCAGAAAAAATCCAAAAATCGGCTTCCATAAAGCCTCTCCATGTGGCATAAATTATCATGAATCCAAGATATGAAGCCATTGCTGTAGGTCCTTTCCACCAACCGTCTGTTCGATCAGTTTGCCCTAATCCTTTTTTCATAGGGAGTTTGACTGGTTCCCCCATATCCATCCCTAATTGGTGGATAGAGAGAGAGGTGATAAGCAATTGCATTGAACCATAAGTAGAATTAAGCTAATGAATCGTAGTCTGCCTCTGCTTCTTCAATTTCAACTTCATGAACATCCATCTGAGCAAGTTGGAGTTTTCCGCTAAGTTCGTCATTCACTGCATGCCAGTAAGAGTATGCTTCGATTACCCATATCCCCGACTCTCTAGTGCCATTGCCGCTGCCCTTTACTCCTCCAAATGGAAGATGTGCTTCAGCTCCTGTGGTTGAATTATTGATTCCTGTCATTCCTGCTTTGATTCCAGTCTTGTAACGATATGCCTCCAATCGATCGTTGGTGTATATGGCCGAAGAAAGACCGTATGGAGATGCATTTGCTAGGTGTAGGCCATGTTCAAAATCTCTTGCTTTAACAATTGTAACAGCAGGTCCAAAAATCTCTTCATGAAAACATTCCATATCTTCAGTTACATCAACGTAAACATGAGGCCACATGAAAACTCCTTCGCTAGGATCTCCTTGGAAATTTTCTGGTTTGTTTTCTTTACTTATTCTTCCATTACCCCAAATCTTAGTTGCTCCACTCGACTCACACATCTCAATTGCTTCAAGGAAGTCTTTAGCGTATTTTTCCGAAAGCATAGAACCGTAAAGAACTCCGTCATAATGCATTGAATTACCAATTTTTGTAGACTTTACTTTTTCCATAAATAGTTCAACAAACTCATCGTAAATATCTTCGTGAATAATCAGATTACCTAGACTAGTGCATCTTTGGCCCGCAGTTCCAAAACCAGCCCAATATGCTCCTTCTACTGCATTTTCAAGATTTGCAGATGGCATTATCACTAACGGATTTTTTCCACCCAATTCTAAACTTGCTGAAACAAGATTACGTCCACATGCCTCTCCTATCATTTTACCAACTGCTGTACTTCCTGTGAAGGATATTTTGTCTACCATTCCTAGATCAACAGCATCTACAAGGTGTTGGCCAGCGCCACTTCCCTTTCCATGAATGAGGTTGATGACTCCATTAGGGAGACCTGCTTCATGCATTAGTCGAGCAAGAGCAAATGACAACAACGGTGAATCCTGTGGAGATTTCCAGACACATGTGTTTCCACACATTATTGCAGGAATCATTTTCCAAAAAGGAACCGCTGAAGGAAAATTACATGCATTAATAATTCCACAAACACCCAATGGTCTTCTGTAGGTGAATAATTCCTTATCAGGCAATTCAGAATTTACTGTTTGTCCGTATAGTCTTCGTCCTTCTGATTGGAAGAATAGACATGTGTCTATCGCTTCTTGTACTTCTCCACCACATTCTTTCAGAGTTTTTCCAATCTCCCTAGCTTGTAATCTAACAATTTCTTCCTTATGGTCCATTAATAATCGACCCATATTTCCGATTACTTGTCCACGAGTTGGTGCAGGCGTAGATGCCCATTTTGGAAATGCATCTCTTGCTGCATTAAGTGCAGAGTGAACATCTTCTTTGGTTGATAGCGGAAATTCTCCAATTTCATCAGAAATAATTGCAGGGTTGGTTGAAACGAATGTCTCTCCGTCTGACGATAAACTTAGGTTTCCGTTGATGATATTATATCCTCTAATCTTTGGAGATCCGTTAGGATTGTTCGCTTCCATTACTTCAAACCCGGTCGATAGCACATGTGTCATGACCCATGGCAGCCGGGATTAATCCTTCAATGTGGCGAAACATCAATTGAGTATTCTAAGTCCTTTAATAACCCCGAAAACAACAGAGATTCAATTGGGGTGGCAAGATGGCGGACGATGGAGAATCAGTTACTTTACGTGTTGCGAAAGCAATACCTAGCGATGTAGGACATGGTCGCGCGCGCGTCCCATTCAATAATGACCTCGATCTAAAACCAGGAGATATTATCGAAATCTCTGGAGAGAGCAAGACAGCTGCTGTTGTTTGGAGATGTAGACCCGAAGACGCAAGTCTTGGAGTAATTCGCGTAGACGGGATAATTAGAAAGAATGCTGGAGTAAGTCTTGGCGACCGAGTTGAAATCAGGAAAGTGGAAGTCAAAAAATGCGAACGTTTAGTGTTGTCTCCAGTAATGGCTAAACAACAAAAAGTAAGATTTGGCCCTGGAATAGAAGGTTTTGCTCGAAGAGGTCTGAATAAGAGACCGGTCGTTGCTGGAGATAGGATATTTATCCCCGGAATGACATTGTTTGCCGAAGCTCTTCCCTTTGCAATTGTATCAACTAAACCGAAGGGAATTGTTCAGGTTGCGCCTGAAACGGAAATAGTCATCAAAGAAGAGGTATTTGATGAGGAAGAAGATTCTGGAACCCAGTCTATTGCTTACGAAGATATTGGGGGATTAGGGAATCAATTGCAGAAAGTCCGAGAAATGATTGAACTTCCCCTCAAACATCCAATTTTATTTCGTCGTTTAGGAATAGATCCTCCTAAAGGTGTCTTACTACATGGTCCACCTGGAACAGGAAAGACCATGATTGCTAAAGCTGTTGCTTCAGAAACTAACGCTCATTTTTCCTCAATTAATGGCCCAGAAATTATTTCTAAATACTATGGCGAATCCGAAAAAGCGTTACGTGAAATATTTGATGAAGCTACTCAAAATGCTCCAGCAATCATTTTCATCGATGAATTAGATAGTATTGCTCCTAAACGTGAAGATGTAACTGGTGAAGTTGAACGAAGAGTAGTTGCTCAACTTTTGACACTAATGGACGGAATGCAAGGTCGAGATAATGTAATTGTTATCGGTGCAACAAATCGCCGTGATGCAATTGATCAAGCATTAAGAAGACCTGGTAGGTTTGATAGAGAACTTGAGATTGGAGTACCTGATAGAGAAGGTCGTCGTGAAATAGTAGATATCCATACTAGGGGGATGCCGATTAGTGATGACTTCGAAATCGAATGGGTTTTGGAAAATTCATATGGATTTGTAGGTGCAGATATTAATGCTCTAGTCCGAGAAGCAGCAATGAAAGCTCTACGTAGATATTTACCTGAAATAGATCTTGATGAGGAAGACATACCTACAGAGGTTCTTGAAAAGATGGAAGTAAAGATGATTGATTTCCGTGAAGCTATTAAGGATATAGAACCGAGCGCATTAAGAGAAATTTATGTTGAAATTCCAGAGGTAAGTTGGGATCAAGTAGGTGGACTTCAAGAGATTAAAGATCGTTTGAAAGAGAGCATTGAATGGCCTTTAACTCAACCTGAATTATTCGCTCATTTTGGAGTAAAACCTCCGAGAGGAGTGCTTCTTTTCGGCGCACCTGGTACCGGAAAAACGCTTATCGCTAAAGCAATCGCTAACGAGGCAAAAGCAAATTTCATTTCAGTCAAGGGTCCTGAAATGATATCTAAATGGGTAGGTGAATCAGAAAGAGGGATTCGAGAGGTATTCAAGAAGGCTAAGCAAGCTGCACCCAGTATAATTTTCCTTGATGAATTTGAGTCTATTGCTGGAGCAAGAGTTGAGAATAGAGGAGAAGGAAGTGATGTAATGAATCGAGTAGTAAATCAATTACTTTCTTCAATGGACGGGGTTGAAGCTCTTGAAGGAGTGATAGTAATTGCTGCTACAAATAGGCCTGAGATGATAGATCCGGCTCTTCTTCGTTCAGGTAGATTTGAACGAGTATTACATGTCCCGCCTCCTGATGAAGCTTCAATTAAAGAAATATTGAAGATTCATACTGCAGAAATGCCTCTAGGAAAGTTTGATCTGTCTTCATTTGCCAATACATTGAATGGTTATACTGGAGCAGATATTGAAGCAGTATGTAGAGAAGCGGCATTAATTGCAATGAGGGCAGGAAGAAAGAGCATTTCTTCAAAACACTTTGATGAGGCAGTAAATAGGGTAAGGCCTACTGTAACTCCAGATATGATGCAATATTATGAGAAGTTGCAAGATATGTTAACTAGCGGATTAGATTCTATCCGTAGAAATAACGATGGTCTCAGAGGTATCGAATCAGTTTGAGGTGTTCAATGCCAGCCACATTCACTCGCGAACTTCTTTCTAGAGAAGTTAGAGATAAAAATGGGGATGTACTTGGGCATGTTGCAGACTTAATTTTCGACACACATACTGGAAGTGTAACTTTTGTATTAATAAGAATTCATTCTGATTTAGATCCTTCCCAGTTACCCTGGCCGTCCGAATTAGGAATGATTTCATTGCCTATCGATGAAGTTAGAGAGATATCATCTATAATTCACTTACATCGTTGAATCATCATTGTACTTGTGCGCATAACCGTCTTAAGGCTTGTATGCGCGTCTGAACTTTGCTCCAGTCTATGGAGGGTGAACTTATGGCGGTACCGAGCCTCTCTGGAGTTGGAAATTGGCTTCGTTCACCTTCCGGAAAAAGAATGGTCGCTTTGTCTTTGTTTTATCTCACATTAGGACTTCTCTTTTCAACCGTTGCGGGCACATATATTACGCGTTCAGAAGTCCATCAAAGTGCATACGGTGAAGATTGGAATGATATGAGTGCATTTAGAGCAGATATCAAGAATCAAGGAATAACAACAACTAGTATTGTAAGTAGTCCATTATTGTTAGAAGAAATACAGTCTCCACGTGATACTGTTTTTGTTGTTTCAGGGATTGAAAGAGATACTATTTCACTTCCTAGATTTAGTGCAGATAGTAGTGTTATTCAGTTGGTAGAAGGATTAGGATACTCTACATCAGAAATTGACGCCATAAGCAATTTTGTTGAACGGGGGGGGACCATAGTTGTTTTAGATGACTTTGGGTATGCACAAGGATTAGCTGATGAGTTTGGATTAGGATTCAGTGGTCATCAGTTATATGATACTCAAACTTGGGATCCTGATTTAGATTTCAATTATGTATGGTTGAATATCACTAATGGTTTCAATTATTCCACATCATCCGGATCTAGAACTAATACTAATCCTTGTATTGCTGATGAAGATTCAGATGGAACTCCAGATTTCTTAGAGGGAATAGTAGTTCCAACAACAGAAGAATTGGGACTTTGTTCACATCGTTGGGACTCTATTAGTGCAACTTACAATATGGATCCTGGTTATGACTTGTTACTGAATCAACCTAGTGCTTTTGATAAAGGTGAAGCAGGTGAAAATTCAGATGATAATTTGTATCCTATTGGATTCTCTACTCAAGATGCTTATTTAGATACTAACAATGATGGAAAGTTGACTGTAGGATTCAGTGGAACTGATGCTGGTTCTGATGAACAAGGTCCATTTGCAATGTATGTGAAATATTGTCGCTCCAGAAATTGTGACAATCCTGATTCAGGAAGAGCTTACTTCGTGACAGATGGAAGTTTGTTGGTGAATTCAATTTACGACACTGAAGGAGTAGAGAGTGGAGCATATGGTGAATTCAACAAGACTCCTGACATAAATGATAATCGTCGATGGGCTCTAGATTTGATTGCAGAAGCGTTGATGTCAAATGATGGAAATGCTAGCATCTCATCAGATGCTCAAGTTATATTCGATGAGAGTAGACATCAACAACCTAGTTTTATGGGAGATACATACAATCTACTCTATTACATTCTGATTTATTTCACTAATGATTGGATGGCAATGTTATTGATGTTCTTAGGTTTATTTGTTCTCTTTGAATTTATTATTATCAAAAAGTTAGATCCTGAGCCATGGCGACACGTTTTCAGCATTATTTACTATGGATATGGAGATTCTCGAAGATACGAATATTATGGAAGAGCTAATAAAATTAAACAGATTCTTTTGACTAGGGTAAGAAATGTAAATTCATTAACAAGAGAAGAATTCGATGCTCTTCCTGCTAGAGATTTACAGAAGATGGTTGATGACCCAGTATTGATTAAATTTATTTTTGAAGATAGACGGTATTCAATGGAAGAAATGATCGCAGTAATCAAAAGAATCAAGACTTGGGGGCGACGTTAAATGTGGACTAGAAAAGCGTCAATTCTTGGGGCAGGAGGAGTATCACTCGTTCTCGTAGGAATGATGATGTCTAATTTCCAAATGATGGTTTTTGGTGTAGCATTCGTTGCATTCCTAGCAGTTAATTCATGGATTACTGGTCATGGAGATATTCAAGTCGTTCGTACTTTAAGTGCTGATAATTTGTATAAAGGTGATGATTTGTACGTTGAATTAGAAATTACTAATCCTTCTTGGCGTAGAACTCAACAATTGGAGATATATGACAATGTTCCTCATGAGATGAAGTTACGTAGTGGCCTTAATTACATGCGTGTAAATCTTGGCCCAGGAGAGACAACTCGAGTTAGATATGTTTTGAGATGCCCCTTGAGAGGCCACTATTCTATTGGGCCAATATCAATTCGTTATCGTGATTCCTTCAACTTATTTTCTCAAGAAATGTATGTGGATCATCGTTCTGATTTGATAGTATTCCCTCAGGTTCGAGAAATTGAGGAAGCTATGGTGAGAAGTCGTACTCCCAAAATGTATACTGGAGCGACAACATTGCGAACTCCAGGTCCAGGTACAGAATTTTTCAGTTTACGTGAATATGTTCCAGGTGATCCATTCAAGATAATTAATTGGAAAGCGTTTGCTCGAACAGGTCAACTAATTGTCAATGAGAAATGTAGGGATGCTGTTACTGATGTCTTTATTCTAGTTGATAGCAGAGATATTAGTAGAATAGGTACAGTTCTCAAGAATCCATTAGAGGTAGGCACAGTCGCTGCAGCATCTTTAGCTTCATATTTCATTAAACGAAGAGATAGCGTAGCACTAGCAGTATATGATGAACGACTTTCTTTCTTACCGCCTGATACAGGCGATAAGCAGTATTTCAAAATTTTAAGCAGTCTTGCTGGCGTTGCACCTAAGGGGGCAATGCCTCTACAGGCAGTTACAAATGCTCTCTCTTCACGATTTAGTCGTGGTTCACCTGTATTCATTATCAGTGCCTTAGAAGGGGATGGAACCACAATTCCAGCCATTAGAGACTTAGCTGGTAGAGGTCATGAAGTAATTATTTTGAGTCCTAGTAGCGTTGACTTTGAGCGTTTAGTTAGTCGCATTCCTAGAACTTCGTACGAAGTCCTAAAATTAGAGAGACAGAATAGACTTACTGCATTAGCTGGATTTGGTGCTAGAGTAATTGATTGGATGCCTGATGTTGAATTGTCTCAAGCATTATTGCAGGTGAAAATGGGGTGATATAATGGCTGATGATGTTGCAATTCAGAGTGAAGGAATAGAGACGTTACATCTCAAGGTTCTTCGACGAAAATGGCAAATTCTAGCTTTACAAATTACAGCTACAATTTCGTTATTTTCTATGTATATTATGATGACTCGTACATATGGATCATGTGATATTATTGATTCTACTTCGTGGTGCCCGGCTTTAGATCATACTCTTACTTTGAGTGCTTTACAACAATTTCTTGTCTTACAGCCTGATCCTCTATCTTTGCCAATCCCAAATTGGATGACTGGAGTAGGAAATTCTGGAGATGGACGGTATTGGATGCCTTTGTTTGTGATTTCAATTCTTGTTGCAGGATGGACAATTCTAGGTTTACAAACCGCTAAATTGAGAAGAAGAGTAAATATGGGAATCCTAGGTTTTGCTTTGTTATATTTGGCAGGACTATTTGTGATAACTTGGTTAATTGGAATGATATTTAGTTTCGATTTATATCTTCCATTTGGACAAATTGATTCGAATAAAAATCATGTTGAATATCTAGTAGGTCCTCTATTATTGTATATTCAGGTCTTTGTTCTAGTGTTTTATTTCCTCCCAGTTATTTCAGGTTTACTTGGTATTTGGGGAATGTCAAAATCCAGGATATCTTGGGCAATAGGTTCTACAATAATTTACCTTGGACTTCATGCACTTTTATCATACGAGGGAGTTCGTTCTACTATCGAACTTAATCTAAGCGCTCTACCAGTACAGATTGGAGATGCAACTGAATGGGGAGGATTAGTCGCTCCAGAAATTGTACCTTTATTGATCATCAGTTTACTTCTAATGGTATTCTTAGAGTCTGGATTTGCCACTATTCGTTATGTTGAATATGCATTCAAATTACCTGAATCTTGTAAGAAAGATCCTGAATATGTTAGTCAATTTGACAATATCCTAAATGTTCATCTTCAACAGACGGTTGGTGTAAGCTTCTTTGTAGGTTTAGTCACCGCTCTCGCATTGAAATTTGATGATTTAATTGTTGATCTTGTTTCTGTTTTTGAAGGCTCTCAGTGGAGTGAACAAGTCAAAGAGTCTCTTGAACTTCAGTTAACATACGGGACAGTAATTTCTGCAATGATTTTTGTTATATTTATTGCTGGTTTACGTTATATTATTCCTTGGCCAAGAATTTCAGGATTAATTGAAAAAGGAATACGCCAAATCAGGGACCAATCAGTTTGATTATCTATCTACTAACTTTGACATTAATTCAGCTATTAATAAAGCAAAAAGTGTCCCAGGAAAACATGTAAGAAGAACTATTGTTTGATTATTAATGCCAAAATCTTGTTGCATTGAAAACCATGAACCTCCGAAAATAATTGAAAATCCAATAATTAGACAAATTATATTCCATAATCGTTGATTTTTGTATTTCCCTAATGTTTCTTCTCTGCCGAGAAGAGTCATATTTTCATCGCTATTCATTTGACATCACCTTAGATATCTAGATCAGATAGATCTTCTTCGAGCGAACTCAACGCATCTCTTTCTGATGGGTTAGATGGCATAGAAATTCCATTCATTGTAGAATCTCTTTGACGTTTCATGTTATCAATCGCTCTAACTTGTTCTTCAGTTTCTCTCATTTGCTGTATTTCCTCAGAACCGATAATCGCAGATGTAGGGACTAACCCAAGATCTGAACGATCAGAGATACTAACACCGTGTGTGTCTGATGGTTCTTCAAGACGTTCCCAAGTGTTCTTATTGTTTCCTTGATTACTTTCTATAGTATTATTTTCATCATCTTTTCTTTCTGGATCCATTTCTTCCAGTGCTCTAGTATCAACTTCAGGACGCTGCACTCCACTTAATCTGCCTGTTTCAAAAGGAAGCATTCCGACATTTTGGAATTTCCATATTGGTCCATTGAATGAGCCTTCATCTCCTGACATTACATCCAATCTCTTTGACATCCTTTCTAATGCTTCAATAGTTGAAGCAATATCTACAGAAGATCCTGCATCTCGCATATCAGCATCAATGTATATGTCATCTAGAGCTGAACGAATTAGGGATTGAGTTTCTGATGCAATTCGGGGTAATGCTTCGGGCCGATTCATCATTCTTTCAATTGATTCAATTCGACTTACGGGCATACCTAGATCATTTAGACTCCGCAATACATCTTGCATTTGACCAATTACCGTTGCAGCCTCTTCGTAACCCCTGATAATTTCTTCAAGGTCTATCACAACATCAGTAACTATTTGTCCTAACATATGATGTAACCGTTGTTGTACTGACCATCTAGTTAATCCTCGAACTGCTGATGCAGTTTCTGGAGCTTGTTGTTCTAATAGTTCTACTACTTCTGACGAAAGTAGATATCTAGGTGTTGCTGCAACTTCGTCGACAGTATGTTGGATTACTGCCAATCCTCTTTCTACAGCCCTATCGAGTAGAACCATAGATAATCCTCTACTCCTAGCATTTTCCATTCTTTCTAGTACTGGTTCTAGAGCTTTGAGACCATCTTCATCAAGGAGCGCTCTTGCAAGAGGCTCTTCTTGAAGACGTGCACGAATACGTTCTGCTTCTGCAATATCGACTAGTGCTTGTTCATGAGCATCGGTTAATTCCTCAGCATCAGTTAAAATCTCACGTAATTCTCCTTCTGAATGAGCTTTTCTTGCGTCAAGATCTCCTAATTCCCTCATTAATGTCCTTCTTTCAGTCATTAATTCTTTGAGTTCAGTTTGCAATAGATTTTGCCGTCTTTCCAAATCATTAACTCTACCTCGATCTTCATCGATTTGTCTTCTAATTGTATGCAAATCGCCCTCAAGAGCGGCTACTTCTACTCTATGATTTCTCATACGTGTTTCTGCTTCTTTTGTTTCTGCTTCAGCATGACGATGTCTTTCTCGCAATGATCCTACTTGCTCTCCTAGAACTCTTTGAACTCGTTCGTCTTCTGATAAAGCAGTTCTGACTTGGTCCAACCTGGCTTCAGAATTTTCCAATGTGGATTTTACTTCTGCTTCCTTTTTCATCAATTCCTCTAATTCTTCTTGTAGTTCAGCGCGTTTTTTACTTTCTCCGATAGCTGAAGCGATTTCTGAAGCCTTTCTCTCCACTTGGTGTTCGAGTTCAGCTACTCGTTTCGATAATGCATCGGCTCGATTCTTATCTGACTCAGCGTCTTTCCCAGATTTTTCCTTGGCTAACATCGCTTGATCTAGTTGATTCGACATTTCTCTTGCTCTTTCGTTTGCATCGTCTAGTAATGCACTCTTTGCAGTGGCAGTATTTTCAGCCTTATTTTTCTGAAGTTGCTCTTCTTCGAGCAGACGTTCTAATCGTCCTCTTTCTCTTTCTAGACCTATTTTGTCTTCTTCAAGCCTATTTATCCTGTCTAGAATTTGCCTGTCTTCAGGTTGTAATACTCGTCCGCCTCGTGAAGTTGGTAGAATCTTCGACATCGGCAAACCTCCTGTATCCAAGAGTTTCCATTGAGATTTTGCAGTTTCTATCGATTCCATCCCCATCTCAAATCGATATAATCTATCAAGACGTTCAGTAAGTAGGGTCTTTCTACTTTCAGAACGAGTTCTAACAGTAGCTATCGAGTGTGAAAGAGTAGCTAGTGTGAACCCTGAAACATTACCATTCCCTAGTGTCAATCGTGCTGCTCTTTCAAGACGATGTAGTTGAAGATCTGCACTAGGAGATGAAAGATCTTTGATTATTTGTTCAAACTCTCTTTCTTGTGTTCCAATTAATCCAGTTGGGATTCCATCAATGAGGAGTAAGTATACGGGTTCTTTCTTTCCTTCAGTTCTGATATGTCCTGTTATATCTTGCATTTTAGATGTAGATAGCATAGAGATAAGTGCATCTACTCCTCCTTTACCTTCCCGTACCACAAATCCATCTGATGGTGGTTTTATCTCAGCATCTGGATCAATTTTAGGTTCTATCATTGTGGATGCAGCATTCATTAGTAGAGTCATCGGATCTGCCCCTCCTGTTGTCCAAATTGCTAATCCTGCTCCACCATCTCTAGCGACAGTCATTTCATGATCGTCGAATGCTTGTCTGTACCATGGTGCTGGTGATGCACCCATCAATTGAGTTAACGCATCCATTCCTTTGAGTTGTGCATCTAAATCTGCTGAAAGTGCATCTGGTTCTCCAGGTGGAGAACCGGATGAATGTATCAATATGCCATCTTCAAACGCTAATGCGGATATTACGCCGGTCTCTTCTGCTAATGCATCAACGATTAGTGGCCATTCATTGGTAGATGCAGGAAGTCTTCTTCCGGCTAACCCTAATGTTCCTAATAAAGCTGAATCAGCCAATGATTCGGGAATCCCATCAATTAGTCTTCTTACTTCTTCCAATACTAGGGAATATGCTCGATGTTTCAATTCATGTGCATCTTCTAATTCGACTAATCGTGCTTTACCTGCTTGCCCTCCAACATAATGTCTTTTTTCTTCAGCTTCTGTTATCCAACCAACTACTCGTCCACCTGCGATTATCCTGTGTGCACAAGGAGCACGTGATTTCGGTTTGTAAGTAGAAACCACTCCACACTCAAAGTCCATTATTTCATTCATTGCACTTCCATCGAATCCTTGATCGATTGCATCTCCGTGAGGTAGTTCAAACATCTAATCACCCTAATAATTCCGCGAGGTCATTGTTGGTACGTCTTGCTTCGTGAGCGCAACGCCCCAATCTTTTTCCTGAATCCAAATCCAACCAAAGTACTGCATCATCTCCAGTAGCCGAGGCATAGAATGCACAATTCTCTCCCTCAGCCCACCATTCCAATAGTTTGCCTATTCCACTTTCTGTGGCAATTCGTTCAGCCCGAGTCCAACTATGAACTGAGTTATTGAAATCCCCTCCGTCTAACCCCTTTCCATCAAAAGTAAACAGATTAGAATTGGTCACACCAGGTAGGTGTTTGAAGGCTCTAACTACATTGATCGGCATGTATCAAAACGTTGGAGGGAATATACGCCTTCTTGTACTTGTCCCTTATATTGGACTAAGGTGGTGTTTTGAAAGAAAATTAAAGATATCCGAAATCTGAATGTAAACTATTATTCAATTGAGGAAACAACCATTCCTATGGAAATTGAATTTTTCAATTGAAGAAAAGAATTTGCAATTGAAAAATTAAACGATTTATTCAAACCATTTTGCGTCAGCCCATAGGTATGAGTGTGGCATTAGAGGTACATACATGCTCGAGATGTGATCATGATTCGATTATTCACCAACCATATAGCGGCCTCCATCTATGTGGAATTCATCTTATTGAATCAGTAAGAAAGCGAATAGCAAAATCTCTGCGTAAGCAATTGATCTTACCAAAAAACTCTATCAAATCATTAGGTCGTCCTTTTCGGGTTTTAGTCGCTATTTCTGGTGGAAAAGATTCAGCGATTCTGCTCTATTTTATGCATAGTATTCTTGGTATGAGAAGAGATGTAGAGTTAATTGCAGGAGTTGTAGATGAAGGAATAGATGGTTATAGATCTCCTTCCATCGATTGTGCAGAAAAATTGTGTACTATGTTGGATGTACAATTTGAACGAATTTCTTATCCTGATTTGTCCTTTCCTGAAATGGATAATGTTGTAGAATTATTGCCTAAAATTTCTGAAAATAATGTCGAGGCTGATGGAATGATGCCTTGCAGTTTTTGTGGTGTTTTTAGAAGGCAAGGTTTGAATTCATTAGCAAATCGAATAGGAGCAGATGTAATGGCATTAGGGCATAATCTTGATGATGTAGCTCAATCTGTTCTAATGAATATGCAAAAAGGCGAGGTGGATCGTACTGCAAGATTAGCCCCTCATACTACTCAGCCTATTGAAGGATTAGCGCCTAGAATTGTTCCACTTCGTTGGATACCTGAACAAGAGATACATGCTGCTGCAATCCAACTAAATCTCCCAATTCATCATGGAGATTGCCCTCATGCGGGTGGTGCAATGCGTCAAAGAAGTCGTGATATTATCGCTACTATTGAGAAAGATATTCCTGGTAGTCGCCATGGTTTGGTTCAATCGATGGATAGGATTAGAGAATTAGCATCACAATCAAAAAATGCCTCTAAGATTCTATCTTGTGAAAGATGTGGAGAACCTACTAGTCGTCCAGTTTGTCAATCCTGTACCATGAAGGAATGGTTTGAATGAATGATGAGAATTCAAAAAATATTTGGAAATATATTCAACAAGCAGGAGATAAATTAGTTGGGAAATTACCTCCTTCCAAATATCATCCTAAGGGCAGAAATCCATATGCTCATGTTGCAATTTGTGTGAAGGAAAAATTTGGTCAATCATACAAAGAAATCCCAGATGAAAGAAGGACAGAGGTCTTAGAGTTCATTGATAAGTTGGTTGAAAACCAATTATAGATTTTGGAAATATGTCTTATTGCTTTCGATCACGGAAAAATCGTCTACTACATTCAGCACAGGTTTTCTTGTATCTTGCTGAATTCTTTTCTATACGAACGTCATCACATTCTTCACATCTAACCAACTTAGGTAACGTAGAAACTTCATCTAAGTCTGAGACTTTCCACCTTCTCCAATCCCATCCACAATCAGTACACTCTAGGATTAAATGACGTTGAGATGTTGTTCCTAATTTTACACCTGCATTATTACATCGTTGCGCTGGTGCTGATTCATCATCCTCTTTTCGACGTAATAATTCCCAAACTGGACAATCGACATCTTCTAAAATTTGGGCAGAAACTTTAGCTGTATACCGTTCAGGGGTACATTCACGGCAGGAGCCGATTATATTTCCGTGTTCACAAAACATAACATCAACCAATACAAATTTAAAAATCATTCAATAGGACGTTGAATTGCTTTAATCTCTAGGAATTCTTCTAGTCCATCCATCCCTAATTCTCTACCATTGCCTGATTGTTTGTAGCCTCCAAATGGCGCACTAATATTGAATGGTCCTCCATTGACACTAACTTGTCCAGTTCTCATCTTCTTAGCAAATTGCATGGCTCTTTCATCCGTTCCCCAAACACCGCCTGAAAGTCCATATATCGAATCATTTGCTAATTCTAACGCTTCTTCTTCAGTTTCATAGGTTGCGATTACTAATACTGGGCCAAAAATCTCTTCTTTCCAAATTTTCATATCTGGTGTTACGTTTGAGAAGGCAGTAGGGCGTACAAAGAATCCATTATCGCACCCTTCTGGCATTCCTTCTCCTCCTGCGATTAATTGTGCACCTTCATCAATCCCTGATGTAATAAAAGAAAGAACACTTAGTTGTTGTTTTTTCGAAACCATTGGACCACAACGTGTATTTTCATTTAATGGATCACCTGGAGTATATCCGTTTACTCGACTTGATACAATTTCAATAATCTCATCTTCGCAACTTTTTGGAATTATGAGTCTAGTTAGTGCAGAACATGTTTGTCCTGAATTTTGGTAGCATGCACCAATTGCTGATTTAGCTGCACGAATAACATTCGCATCATCTAGAATTACGTTTGCACTCTTTCCTACAAGTTCTAATGTAACTCGTTTTACAGTTGCTGCTGCTGCTTGAGAAACTCTTACTCCAGCGGAGGTAGAACCAGTAAAAGACACCATGTCAATATCCGGGTGACTAGATAGAACTTCACCTACTTCACTTCCATGCCCACTAACTAAATTGAAAACACCGGGAGGTAGTCCTATGTCATGTAAAATATCAGCAAGTAAAAATGCATTAAGAGGGGCTTCTTTTGATGGTTTGAGTATCATTGTACAACCAGCAGCGATTGCGGGTGCTACTTTACCTATAATTTGGTGAAGAGGGAAATTCCATGGAGTAATGAATGCGCATACTCCAATCGGTTCCTTTACAATCAACGAATTTCTTATTTCATGTTCCCATTCAAATCCTTCTAACATTTTAGCATACGATCTAGAAACAACTCTGGGAGTTCCAACCATAGCCATCCGACTGTATCCGATAGGAGTTCCAACCTCCGCTGTAATTGTTTGAGCCAGTTCCTCTGTTAGTTCTTTTAATGCAGTTGATAAATCATTGAGAATTTTTATTCTTTCTTCAATAGGACTAATTGACCAGGATTCAAAAGCGGATCTTGCTGCGGATACTGCATGATTTATGTCATCAGTATTTCCTACAGGAACAGAACCAATTATGTCTTCAGTAGTTGGATTAATGACTTGAATTTCACCTTCTCCATGGGGTCGCACCCATTTGCCTCCAATGTAGAGTTCCTCGCGTCGCATTGTACGGGGGAAGAATCCGTATCTTATGACTTTCATGCAATTGAAGTGTAAGTACCTCTACGGGTGACTATGGTAGTGGATGTGGCGAAGGAAGGTTCTACCGCGATTGTTACACTTTCTGGAACAACCTCTAGGAATGCATTTGATTCGACTAGTATTGCTTTGATTTCTTCTACACTCAACGGATTGATGGATGACCCAGAGGTTAGATCAATAGTATTAACAGGAACAGGTCGCGTATTTTGCGCAGGTGCGAATATAGATTCGTTTCAAGAGGCAATTGAAGATGATTCGATTGGTAAATTGGTAATGGAATTAACTGGAATCCTCCATCCACTTTTGGTTAGAATGCGAGGTGATCCTACTATAATTATTGCAGCAGTTAATGGCGCTGCAGCAGGTGGCGGACTTGGCCTCGCATTGGCATGTGATGCTAGAATTGCATCAAACGAAGCATGTTTAGTTTCGGCATTTTTCCGCCTAGGTCTTTCTCCTGACGGAGGTTCTACTTGGCTACTTCCTAGACTCGTTGGCGTCCAGCGTGCTAGAACCTTTCTTTTCAATGATGAAACGTGGGATGCAACAACTGCGTTCGAAGCAGGAGCCCTAGATGAAGTAGTAGATTCCGAAGAATTACTTCCTCGTGCAAAACAGCTTGCAATGGAATGGGGTAAATGGGCTCATCATTCAAAAAAATCAACTAAACAACTACTTGATTCTCAATCTTCTACATTTTTTGAGACACAATTAGAGTTTGAACGAATGCTAATTACTCAATCTAGTATCGCTCCTGAATTCATGGAAGGAGTGAAAGCCTTCCAAGAAAAGAGATCTCCCGATTTTTCAAATTATTCAGAAGAATAGTTCTATTCTGATAACTTTTCATTTTTTCTCAATTGAACTACTCTTAATGCAACTGATAGAACACATCCACCAGCGGTAATATTAGCAAAAATAATTGCAAATGAATCAACTAAAATTCCATATATAGTCCAAAGAACTAGGGCAACACAAATTATTAGAATTGTAGGAATCGAAATCCCCTCATGCAGTTTTTGGATCCATACTTTCTGAAGTTGAGGTAACCATGCAATTATCCCTAGAAGACCAGCAATTAGTCCAATTCCTTCAATAAAATCTGATGAAACCATATGATACCTCATAGTTTGAGATCTCTTTCTTCCTTTTCACCTGAACTCCAATCATAGATTCCAGTCCCGGATTTTTTGCCCAATGAACCTTCATTCACTAGACGAACCAATAAAGGATGAGGTCTGTATTTTTCATCATTAAATGAATCAGCTAAATTGTTTAGTATATCTCTTCGAATATCCAGTCCAACAAGGTCAGTAAGTTCCAGTGGACCCATTGGATGTCTGTAACCTAATCTCATTGCAGTGTCAATATCACTCGCTGATGCAACACCATCAGCAAGCATTCTAATCGCTTCGTTACCTAATACTACTCCTAATCTACTAGTAGCGAATCCAGGAATATCATTGACTAGAATAGATTCCTTACCCATAGATTCAGCTATAGATTGAGCAGCTTCAATTGTATTATTTGAACAAGAATCATGTTTAACAATTTCAAGTAATTTCATTATCGGAACAGGATTAAAAAAATGCATTCCTATTACTCTATCAGGACATTCAGTTGAATCAGCAATTTCTCCAATTGGTAGTCCAGAAGTATTAGTTGCTAAAATGGAATGTGAGGGTGTGTTTTTCTCAATTTCTCGAAACACATCTTGTTTTAGTTTCATAATTTCAGGCACTGCCTCGATTACTAAGTCTGCGTTAGTTACTGCTTCTGCAATATCTTCGTGGTAACTAAGATTATCAGACCATTCTAACTTTTGTTTTTCAGTTGTTTTTCCTCTTGCTATTCCTTTATCCCAAAATGAATGAATAGAATTGATACCTCTCTCAAGTCCTTCAGGAAATGCATCATAAAGTCGAGTTTCCCATCCAGTTTGAGCACAAACCTGTGCAATACCTGCACCCATCGTTCCGGCTCCAATAACCGCAACGACTTTGATTTTCATTTCATTCCCTTCCGTAGGCTGCTAATGCCGCTTGGAAGAGTCTTTGTCTAGGGACATCGTGTTCTAAGAAACAAGTGAATGGTGCTAAATCTTTGATTAGTTCAATGGTTCCAACATATGCCCCATAAATGAATGGATCCGCATTTTTAGTATCTGGTATTTCGAATCCTAGTTTTGCTAATCCCTTACGAGTATCATCATCCCATATTGTATATGTGTGGCTACTAAAATGAAGATATCCAGAAAGTCTACGTATATCATTTACTAATACATCATCCAAACTGTCAAAAAGAAGAGTGTCAGGATAACGAATTGCGAGAAGAAATAGTCTAAGCATGATTTCTTGTTCACCAGAAATTTTTATTCTTTCATTCCCCATCCAATCATCTATGAGATTGAGCATTTCCTTTGTGTAAGGACGATGGACTTTGTACAATAATTCTTCATATTGCTCGGGATTTTGACTAGAATCATGATGATGTTTTTCAAATAATTCTGGAACCCTTGAGAAAAAAGGAGCAAGCTTTTTTTTGTCTACGGCTAGTAAGGCAAGAGTTTGCATTTTTGCTACCCCAGTTATTCTTTCCATTCACGATATTGAATCCATTCAACACCGGGAGCCATGTATTCTTCCATCAATAATTTTTCATCCGCATCTGTTGGGAGGATTTCAATGAGGTAATTTTCCCAATCTTCCTCAGTTCCTTGGAATGGATCTCCTGTAACTGTAAAACGTTGACCAGCATACATTCCAATTCCGCGATTGAATTTATCAGATGGAATAAATAGTTCTGGTTCTCCTTCTTTACGCCCTTTACTGATACGGACCATCTCAGCCTTTAGTTCATCAAAATATAGTCCTCGACTGGCTTCATTGAGATGTTCTCTATCCGCGTCAATTCCAGATTCACGCTCATCATATCGTCCCTTAACTCCGTATACATATGCCCATTCTGCTGAAGTTGATTCATCTGTTCCAAACAGATCTAATCCTGTACTAACCCATTTATTGATATATTTTTGAAGGAATTCTAGAGGGATGACGCCTGCTTTGACAATACGTCTTAATCCATTTGCCCCGGTTCCTAGGTGAAATGACTCTTCTTTCAACATGGGTCCCATTGAAGCTGCCAGCGGCTGGAAGGAACTAGTTGATAGCATTTTTAATTGGAATTTTCCATCTCTATCGATGAAATGAGTAAAACAGAAGAAATCTAGCCAATGATCTATTGGAGCATTGAAAGAACCAAGAAGTCTGGTACCATCTTGAGCATTTCTTTCTAGTAATTTAGCTGCTTCTCTCATTCCCTGTTCTCCAAAATAGGTACACAGTAAGTAAGCCATCTGCCATCCATGTCTTTGCTCTTCACACATAATTCTGAGTGCAGATTTTTTATCGTACTCTGTTGGAGCTGTTGCCAGGAGATGATTTTGTTGTTCTACAGATGCGAATTCTGTATCTCCTTGAACGCTAACCATTGTCAGAATAGCATCGATAATATTCTGTTGAGGGATTTGCATTCTTCTTTTCCATTTTGGCATTCCACTAAAATCACCAAATTCGATTTCATTTCCAGCTGAATCCCAATCAAAACGGATTTCAAACCTATAGTCGCCAAGCCATGCAGGGTCGAAACCGATTCGTGTTTGCCATTCTTGGAACTCTTGAATCCATCCTTCGAAATTTGGATGGTACTTCTCAACAATCTCAGTGGTGCTCATGTCCATCCGAATGAACGGTGGTATATCAACATCAGTTAAAGTCAATAATGACGTGCTGAATGTGATTATATCTAATTGCCTTCAAATCTAGGTGTCTTTTTATCGACATATGCTGCGATTCCAGTTTTTGCATCATTAGATTGGAAAAGATCTGATTGTAATTCACGCTCCAATGCCAAGTGATATTCTAGCGGTATTTCGAGTCCACTTTGAACACTTCTCTTGATATTTCCAATTGCTTTTGCTGCTGCGAAAGGCAAGGTAAATCGACCAGAATAATCCAATACATCTTGACGGAAGTCTTCTAGACTCATTGAGTCATATACATCATGAACAAGATCCATTTCTTTGGATTCTTCAAAAGAGAATTTTCTTCCAGTAACCATAATTTCCATTGCCTTTGCTTTCCCTACAAGACGCGATAATCGAGCAGTACCTCCAGTACCAGCCAGAACTCCGAGAGAGACTTCAGGTAGACCAACTTGAAAATTACCTTTTCGTCCGATACGGATGTCAGCAGCCATAGCTATTTCCAAACCTCCACCGACAGTATGTCCGTTTAATGCTGCAATGACCAACTTAGGAGTTTGTTCTAGACGGGAAAGAGTCTCATTAGCGTGAAGACAGAAGAAGTACTTGTATCCAGGTGTTAACTTATTTAGATATTTGATACTGGCACCAGCGGAGAAGAATTTATCTCCGTGTCCGGTCAGTAGAATCACAGAAACATTATCATCAAATCTAGCGCTTAGAATAGCATCATCAATATCATGCCACATTTCACGAGTGTAGGTATTAACAGAAGTTTTGTCACCTTCCAATGGTTCTCCATCAGAGTCAGATATGAGTTCAATTATTGCAACACCGTTATCGGAAACACCATAATTCACTAGTCGATTTTTCATTGGTTTAAGTTCAGGCCAGTCAGACATGAACCACGCATAGGAACATGGCATAAGAACTTAGTCAGATTCGGAAAAGGAAACTTCTCCTCCAGATGAACGAATTTCTTTCCATTCCTCTTTAACAGCCATTGCTTCAGCAGATGGTTCCAAATCATCACGCTTTAGTGCCTTTCTAAACGGCATTCTACGTACTCCTCTACCCATAGATTTGGGATCTTTTTTCAACATGAACGGATTGACAAATTGATAGATCAGAGTTTTTACCAGGGTCGGTCGGAATAGCTTGCCAATCCACACTAAGCCGTCTCCACGCTTCCGTTGGTCTTTCATCCAGCGATTGCACATTAATTTGAATGAGCGGTCTCCTACACGGTTCATCAACCATCGATTTGCAACACTTGTCTTGACATAGGGTAACAATTGCTTTCTGACCTCTGCCTCATAATTTGATTCTCCGAGTATATCCTTAGCAGCAAGCACTCCTGACCATACAGCCATCCTCATCCCAAAGCCCCACATGAAATCCTGTAAACCACCTGATTCACCAACGTAGTATCGTCCATCTTGGAAATAATTTCTATTGATAGTAAAGTCTCCTTTACCTCCAACTCGTTTTATTGGCTTGCGGTTTAGTTCAGGGGAGTGTTTGTCATACCAAGCAATAGTCTCGTTGAGGAATCTGTCGCTTTTCCTCTGCTTCCGCCATAGGCAAGTACAAATCAGGCCAACACCATCGATGA
>MDTB01171678.1_pt1 | contig 49791 bp, 42 predicted proteins | sample 811161 | NCBI WGS metagenome assembly MDTB01 (sample SAMN05326650, study PRJNA326480) | marine metagenome | isolation source: seawater | place: Mediterranean Sea | collected 2009
ATCTGGGGAATTTTGTTGAGCCACTAATGATACTGAAAATAAAATGGCTAAAAAGAGTAATGTTTTTTTCATGATTTATTTTTTAGTTGGAGAGCAAACTTAAAGTAAATTTTTGATAAAAAAAAACCCCTGCCAAATGCCAGGGGTTTTAATTAAATCACTATTGTATTGTTACTCTACAATAATTCTTTCTGTTATAGTAGCAGTTGAATTTTTGATTTCAATTAAATAAACTCCTTTTTGAAAAGCCGATAAATCAATATTTTCTTTGTGTAAACCACTAACTGAATTAGCACTTTCAAAAACTTTTTGCCCTAATACATTTGTTACTTTTATGGTATAAACATCCGTTTTCATATCACGCATTTCAATTGTGAATACACCATTTGTAGGATTAGGATAAATGCTTAAGCTTCCATTTAAAGAAGCCTCTTCAATATTAGATGGTACTGTCCAAGGCGTACCGAAATTCATTCGAACCATTGGCGTTTCTGAAACCCAATACCAATAACCAAATGCTTGGGTACCTAAATTACAGCCATTATCTTGAATTCTAGACATAGAAACTTCTGCTTCACCAGAAACGCTTATCCCAAAAGTATCAAGTGGATGTGAATAACCTCCAATTGCAATCATATATTGCTGCCCGAATTGAGGATCAATAGAAATAGCGGAATTAAAAGGAATAGTTACCCATGCACCTGTATCATTAGCCTGAATCACATAATCATCTGTTTGAGCTAAAAAAATAAAACTCATAGGACTAGAAGTGGTGTCTACCTCATACAATACACCAAACATTTTTGCATTTACTTGTGAATAACCAGCAACATGAGCTGAAACAGATGTTAAATCATCAGCTGCATATACATCAAATATATTTCCTACTTGTAAACCTCCACATTGCCTTCCAACTCTCCAAGACCCTGAAGGATTACCATAATCCCTTCCATATACTGTATCAGTAATAATCGCTTGCATATATGTAGTGTCAGTATAAGAAATACTATCTGAGCTTCCCCAGAAACGCATATTGTATATTCCCATACTTGCAGGAGCATAAGTTTGTTGCGCAACAAACACTGCTGTATCATATTTTGCTAATATAGTTGGTGCTGAATTAGAACTAAAAACAGACATTTGAATATCATCAAATACTTCAATATTCATTTGAGCACCAGTTAAAGAATCACTACCAATATTAGCAATAATCATTTCAAAAGTATATGGATTAGCATTCGATTGAATAAGAGGCTTAAAAGTATAATCCATGCTAAAGCCTTGTGTTACAGGAATTGAATTCCATCCTCCATGAACAACATCAGTAACTTCCATTAAATGAGCAGGTGTTTCCATTAATTCAATATCATCAAGTATCCAAAAATAATAACCACTACCATTAACATTAGCTTGAGTCGTTCCTTCAAACTGAAACTCTATCTGAACATCCGAATTTCCGGCAACACCAATTGGTAGACGAGCAAGAGCAATAGCATCAGTAGTAGTAGCATCATTAACATCAAGATCTGCATGAACCTCAACTTGAGAATTATAGACGCCATTTACATAGAAATTCAGAAAAGCCTGACCTTGAAATGTACGAAAATAACTATGCATCCTTACAGTCACATCTGTGTGCTGACTTAAATCTATAGAGCCTGTTTTTAAATTACCGTTGTGAGGTGTAGGGTACAATCCGGAACCCATATTTCCTGGAACACCATTATTATCATAATAATCTGAATCAAAAATTATAAATCCATTACTCGCTGTTGAAGAAGCAATAGGACTACTATTCCCGGAATAAGCCCCCTGACTCCCAACAGTGACCCCTGGATTTGTACTTGGACCTCTATATACCCATGGTGCAGTTGAATTAGTCCAAGTAGCTGGAATACCATTTGCAAAATCTTCTGACCAAAAAGGAGTTGCTGATTTTATCTCTGGCATTGGACTTTGTTTTGTAGTCGCTTTACTTTCTACCTCAAAAGAGGTGACAGAAAGCTGTCCGAATGAAAGCAATGAAGCTAACATGAATGTTGTGATGTGTAGAATTTTTTTCATTGTTTATTTTTTTAGTTGTTAAAAGAGTTTAAAAATTTTACAGGAAACAAATATACTATTTATATCTTGTTCTTTTTAAATGAAAAGCACAAAATATTACGTTTTCAAAATTTATTGTTTTAGGTGTTTTATTTTTACTCCTAAATATGCATAAGCAATGGTCATAAATGGACTAATAATATTAAAAAAACAATAAGGCAAATAGGCAAAAGTTGCAACACCTAAAACAGCAGATTGTGTTGCTCCACAAGTGTTCCAAGGAATAAGAACAGAAGTAACTGTTCCTGCATCTTCCAAAGTTCGGCTTAAATTTGCTGGAGACAAACCTTTTTCCTTATAAGTGTTCGCGAACATTCTACCAGGAACCACTATTGCAAGATATTGATCAGAAGTAGCTACATTAAAAAACACACAAGTTCCAGCAGTAGTTGCGATCATGCTTCCTGTACTTTGAGCATGCCTGATGATTGGCTCAGTTATTCTTTTTAATAATCCTGCGCCCTGCATAGCTCCACTGAAAACCATAGCGCAAATAATGAGCCATACTGTATTCAACATCCCATACATACCTCCTGTTGTAAGAATTTCATTTATGAGCATATTGTCTGTTTGAATTTCAACATCAGTAGCCATTGCTTGTATTATTGCCATGTATGAACCCTTGAAAGAAAAATGACTCTCTGCTGATAATGCTGTAATAATGTCTGGCTGAAAAATCACTGCAAATAGCGCTCCAAGCAAGGATGCAATTACTAATGACGGAAGTGCTGCTACTTTTTTTACAATTAAAAATATCAAGATTGCAGGAACTAAAAACAGCCAAATGTTGATATTAAAATTATTGTCAAGCACTTCCAATAAAGTATTTACATTTTGCATTTCTTGCATATCAACAGAAAAGCCTATAAACAAAAACAGCACTAGAGTGATAAGAAAGGAGGGAACTGTAGTGAGCATCATATAGCGAATGTGAGTGAATAAATCTGTTTCTGCTACTGCTGCTGCTACATTTGTAGTGTCAGACATAGGTGACATTTTATCACCAAAATACGCCCCTGAAATAACCGCTCCACCAATCATTCCTGTAGAAAATCCTAGCGCTTGCCCAATACCTAAAAGAGCAATCCCAACAGTAGCAATAGTACTCCAAGAACTACCTGTAGCAAGAGAAACAATAGCGCAAATTATACAACAAACTACTAAAAAAACATCTGGACTTAGGAGTTTTAAACCATAATACATCATAGCAGGAATAATCCCGCTAATGAGCCAAGTTCCTGATAATGATCCAATAAGGAGAATAAGCAAAAGTATAAGCGAACTATCCTTTACATTTTTAAGAATACTTTTTTGAATGACACTCCAATCCGTTCCATAAATCAATCCCACAATTGCTGCACAAACACCTGCATATATCAATGCTAACTGATTAGCACCAGCTAAAGAATCATCTGCATACAAAAATACATTGTAGGCCAGTAAAATAATAAGCAATAAAATTGGTGCTAATGCAAGAAAATAAGGTATTTTTTTATCTTTCATCTTTTCATTTACAGTTGGTAAAGGTAAAAAAGTATTTAATTAGAGAACACCAACCTTTTTCATAGAAGCACTCATGCTTTCGTAAGTTCTTTCAATATCGTTGTCCAGCCCAATAGAGATGCGCACTAAACCATCAGAAAGCCCCATTTCATCTCTTTCATTCTCTGGAATTTCGGAAGAAGTTGATAATCCAGGAGAAGAAAATAAGGTTTTGTAAAAACCTAAACTCACCGCCAAATAACCCAAATTATTATGCTGCATTTCTTCCATCAGCTCATTTGCTTTTTCTTTGGTTTTGATATCAATTACCAACATACCTCCAAAGCCAAAACCTGCATTCATGCTGTTTTTCATCATCTCATATTGCGGGTGATTTTGTAGTCCAGGATAAATAACCCTTAAGCCGTCTGCTTGGAATTTTTCGGCCAAATATTGTGCGTTTTCAGAATGCTTTTTCATGCGTAAATGAAGTGTTCGAATGTTTTTTAGAATACTAGCAGCACGCATGGAATCCATCACAGGACCCAGTAACATCGCACTACCAGAATTTACATCTATTAATTCGCAAATAAACTCCTCATCAGCGCAAATAATACCCCCAACTGTATCAGATGTTCCATTTATAAATTTGGTTAAAGAATGTACAACTACATCTGCTCCCATTTTTGCAGGAGAAAAAATCATTGGTGTAAACGTGTTGTCCACTACTAATTTTACTCCATTTTTTTTTGCAACTTTTGAGATTGCTTGGATATCAGAAACTTCGAGTAAAGGATTACTCATAGTCTCACAGTAAATAACTTTCGTTTTATCAGTAATTGCATCCTCAATTTGAGTCAAATCAGTTGTGTTTACAAAAGTAGTTTTAATATTAAATTTTTGTAAGTAGTTTTTCATAAAGGCATAGGTGCCACCATAAATTGTTCGGCTACTTATAATTTCATCATCTGTATTGCATAATTGTAAAATTGTAGATGTAATTGCTCCCATACCAGATGCAGATAAAATAGCGCCTTTCACCCCTTCCATTTGAGCAATGGCTTGTCCTAAATAACAAGTAGAAGGATTAGTATGGCGAGAATATAAATAACAACCCTCTCGATTCCCCTCAAAAACATCACCCATTGTTTTCCCTGCTAAATAAGTGAAGGTAGAAGAATCAGCAATGGAAGGATTAACGCCTCCAAATTCTCCAAAAAATTGTAAATCTTGTATGCTGTTTGCTGGGCTTTTTTTAGTCTTTTTCACGGTTTCCTAATTTTTTGCAAAACTGCTGAAATTAAAGTGACCTATTCTAAGAAATAGGAAAAGATAGTTAAGAAAACTAAATTTTTTCGTCTTCCTCATAATAGCCATAACCCTCACCACCATAGCCATAGCCATATCCGTAGCCGTATGCATTTTGGCTATGTTGAAAATCATTTATAATGATATTCAAATTATTTACTCTTTTGTTTTCAAATAATGTGTTAGCAATAGATAACATCTTTTTCTTGGAATACATATGCCGAACTATGTAGAGATTAACATCTGCATATTTCATTAAGCGTACTCCATCTGTAACAAGACCAATTGGTGGGGTGTCAATAAATACATAAGCATATGTTTTTTGCAACTCCTTTATAAGCTCCTCCATTTTTGGATTTTCAAGTAGTTCAGCAGGATTTGGCGGAGTTGGCCCCGAAGTAATGATATGCATATTTTCGACATCACTCTTTTGAATCGCCTCATCAACTGAGCATTTATTAATTAGAAAACTGCTGAGTCCTATTTTCTCATTAACATCAAAATCCTCATGAATCTTTGGCTTTCTTAAATCTGCTCCGATAAGAACTGTTTTGTGTCCTGCAAGTGCAAATACGGAAGCTAAGTTAATACTACAAAATGTTTTTCCCTCACCCCCTATCGAAGAAGAAATGGCAATAACTTTTTTCTGCTTATCAGCAGCTAAATACTGTATGTTTGTCCTGATTGAACGGAAAGATTCTGACATTGCAGATTTTGGATTGTTCAGCACGACAAGGTTTGTAGGTTTGTCGCTATGCCCAATTACCCCTAAAATTGGGATATCTGTGGAATCTGTAAGGTCGGTTTTACTTCTAATGGTATTATTAAAAAAGTCCCTTATTGAGATAATGCTCATTGGAATACCTAAACCAAAAATGAGTGCAATAAAATAAGCCAATTTTTTATTTGGGGAAATAGGCTCTTTGCTGTCAAGTCGAGCAAAATCAATTACCTTATGATCGGCAACATTTCCAGCTTTTGCAATTTTTGCTTCTTCTTTTTTCTCTAATAAATATTTATAAATATTCTCGCTTAAAGTAAATTTTCTCTGTAAATACACAAAATCTCTTTCCGATTTTGGCAAGGACTCTATTTCTGTTTCAAAACTTTTAACTCTTGCTTTTAACTCATTTCTACTTATTAGATTAGAAGCAATAATACTTTTAATATTTTCAATAAGATTCTTCTTAAGATTGCTGATTTGAGAATCTATCGAAATAAGTCTTGGATTTTTTTCTTGAGAAGTAAGTCTGATTTCTTCTTGCTGCGCATATAATTCTGAGAGTTTTACAATCAAATTATTTAGCAGCGGATCGTTTATTCCTATTGTGGAAGGTGCTACAATCTTTTCATTATTCTCGTTTTCTTTTACATATCTAAGCAAAGATTGATAATATTTATGATGTGTTTCAAGTACAGATAACTCATTATACAACTTTTGAATTTGATAAAATGCCCCAAACTCTTTATAAGTTACCGCCAAATTTGGATTTTCGGATTTGAACTTCTCCAAACTCGACTCTATAAGATGTAAAGAATCGCTAACATTAATAATCTGTGATTCTATAAATTCAACCGTATTGGTTGCCATTTTATTTTTTTCATTTAATCCATTACCGATATAGGCCTCTGTAAGTTTGTTTAAATAATCAATGTTCTTTCTTGGGGAATACCCTTTAATATTAAGCTTTAGCACAGACGCATCTTTATTGATAGGATTAATGGTTGTAAGCCGCACATATTTATCAACAAGTGAGGTAATGTTATGAATAGTAAATGAATAGCTATGTTCATTAAGCAAATCAACAGATCTAAAATGCTCATTATTCTTATTAACAACAAAAGAAAAACCTTGACCCTCAACAACTTCACCAAACTTATATGTTTCGTCTATTTTTACATTCAGCGGAATGCTTTTATCAAACTTTTCCGTAATTATATTATACGCATAGCTATCATCTGCAGAGACATCTAAATTATACTCTGATTCATTAAGTATAGTTATATAAAAATCGCTTCCGGTTACTTGAGGGTGTAGAGAGTCAACAATAACAACAAAGGGTAAATTTTCATACAAAACTGAAGTGATGATTTTTCCATGTTTAAAATAACTAATTCCAAAATTCAAATCTTCCACCACTTGCTTTGTTATCGAGTAGGAATTAAGTAGTGCAATCTCATTCTTTAAATTTGTTTTTCCACTAAATATTTCCAAACCTTCTAATAAATTTTCAGCACCTAATTGAGAATTTCTATCATCTCGAATAAGTAAAGTAGACGACACGCTATAGATAGGTTTTGAATACCTATTATATAAGAATGCAATAAAAAAGCAAAATAGAACAGAAATAATAAAATAATACCAATAATGAGCATACTTAAGCAGGATAGCTTTTAAATCTATAGTTTCTTCTTGAGGCTGATTAGTATGTTTATCTGCTGTCAATTTATTCTGTTATTTTTAAAAATACATTAACCACTACCGCCAAAGTGGTAAGTGCGGACAATAATACTTGCGATTGTGATTTTCTAAATGTACGATACTTCAATGGCTCAACATAAATCACATCATCATTTCTGAGATAATAAAAATCAGACAAAAGCAATTGTTGATCGGTTAAATCAACAATGTTGATTTGCTTCTTGTTTTTATAAGTTCTAACTATTTTGATTTTTTGCCGATTGGCATAATCGGTCACATCACCTGCCATAGCTAATGCTTCAAAAATGGTTAAATCCTCTTTAAATACAGGAAAAGCGCCTGCATTATTTACCTCTCCTAAAATAGTAACTTGAAAATTAGCCAACTTTACAATTACAATGGCATCTTTTAGATACTCATTTATAACTCTTTGGATAGATTTCTTTGCTTGCTCCAAGTTTTGGCCCAGCAAATAAATCTCTCCTATTACAGGAACTTCAATATTCCCTAAGCTATTTAATGCAAAACCATTTAAATAAAGATTTGCCATTGAGGCAGGGTTTCCTGAAGAATTCGTATTGGTCTCTACATTGAAAAACTCATGTGTTTTATTATTCTGGCTTAGAATTCGTACAAAAAGCACATCTCCAATTTCCAAATGATGTACTGGCGGAGTGGTGTTGATTTCTTTTTCTGTAATCGGATTGTTATTCATATAAACTACTTTTCGCATGGGAATACACGACTGCAAAAAGAGAAACCCAAAAAGAAACAGTAAAATAAAATAGCTATTTGCTTTTTTCATAATTCAGAATTTTATTCGACAAAAATACAAAATGTAAGGTGATAACGCTAGTCCGCAACAAATTGTATTAGATTTTGGTATAATTTTTGCATTGGTAAACCAACCACATTAAAGTAAGATCCTTGAATTTCTTCAATTCCAATCAACCCAATCCACTCCTGAATACCATAAGCGCCAGCCTTATCAAAAGGTTTGTAGTTTTTGATGTAAAAATTTATTTCTTCAGAAGAAAGCTTTTTAAAAAACACTTTTGTATTGACTGAAAAAGCGATTGACTTTTCAGTACTTGATATACAAACGCCTGTTATTACCTGATGCCGACCATTAGATAAAAACGTGAGCATTTCAACTGCCTCTTTTTCATTATTTGGCTTGTTTAATATCCTGTCTTCTTTAGCAACAATGGTGTCTGCAGTTATTAATATTTCATTTTTTATTATTGTATTTTTTAGTGCTTCTGATTTTTGTGTGGCAAGAAATTTTGCAATTTGTTCTGGAGGTAGTTTTTCATTAAATTGTTCATCTGAATTACTAAGCCTTATTTCAAAATCAACTGCTAATAATTTTAATAATTCTTGTCTTCTTGGAGAAGCCGAGCCCAACACAATTTTTTTGTTTTTAAGATTTTCTCCTAACATTCTTATAGTAAATAAAAATAGGTAAAAAGTGGAATAGAACAAATGCCTAAGAGCATAATAATTTTACTAAACTGACTTAAGAAATAAAAGTCCTTTTTGACTTTTGCTTTGTAAAGTTTTATCACGAAAAGTAAAATTGTTGTTTGTAAAATTCCAGTATAAATAATGGCAAATTGGTCAGTCCCCCAAATGATTACTGATTTATAAACCTCACCATCCCATTTTATACTGTTTAAGGAAATAATCTGATACTGAAAATTTTGCCAAGCCAAAATAATTGCGGCTACAAATAGGCTTAATATTAGTGAAATGATTTTTGTTTTTTTGTCCCCTAACACTATAGCAACTGTTTTGGCTTTTATGGCAATATCGCCTTCTTTATCTTCCAAATCTTTTATAAACTCTCTAATCAAAGTAAGTAAAAATGAGAAAATTGCATAAACTAAAATGATTTTAAGAATCATCATACCACTTTCATTTCCAGAATAGTGAATGTGAGGAATAATATCAAAAAGTGCCGTATTGATAAAAACCAAAGCCGTAAGGATAGCCACATGTAGATTGCCAATTAAAAATCCTGTTTTCATGGATTTAGAATAGCGCCACAAAAAGAAAATGCAATAAACAAAAACCAAGCTATAAAGTGGTTTATCAATAATTATTGACAAATAAATCCCTACTGCGAGTGCAATAAGATTACAAATGGAATACCATATAACTGCTGTTTTGACGTTTATTATCTGCCCAATTATCAAATGCTTCTTTTTATTTATAGTATCGGTTTCAACATCATAAATATCATTGACAATATAACCAGCAGCAGTAATTAAAATAGTAGTAATTACAAACAGTAAAAATTGAAATTTTGAAAGTGCAGGGAAAGGCAAAAATGTTTCTGTTAATGAGAAACGAATAAAATACTGACTAAGCGCAACTATCAATAAATTCTTGTAGCGAATGAGCTGAAAAAAGGCTGTCAATTTTTGCATGCTACTCTTGTTTTAGAATTTGATTGCTAATCAATTTGTAAACATCTATTAGATCTTTATCTTCTAGTAAAGCTATGTGATTAGTTATAGTTTGTAAATCCTTTCGTTTAGCAGGGCCAGTTTGCGCATTTTGTGGGTCATTAGCTTGTATTTTGTTTGCTGTTTCAGCAATTAAAGGCTTTAGTATCTCAAAATCCAAAGCTGATTCTACCAACAGCTGCTCTGCAATCGTATACATCTGATTAGTGAAATTACAGGCAAAAACTGCTGCTAAATGCAAAACTTTTCTCTGCTTTTCCTTAATTTTAAATACCTTGTTTGAAATGCTTTTAGCAACTTGTATTAGAGTTTTTTCAAATGCTTTGTCTTGAGATGAAACACAAAAAGGTACTTCTTTTAACTCTAAAGAAATACCTTTGCTAAAAGTTTGCACTGGATAAAATACAGCTGTATTTTCCACACTTACACTTCCAGAAGTGTGTGCTACTGGCAACTTTTTTATTTTACTTGCAACTTCAGCAATTGCATCATCATTTACAGCTACAATAGCAAAATCAGCTCTTTTTATTTTTCCTAAATCTGATTCGAAATCTGCATTTACTTTTTGAGCCAATGCTGAAGCATTAGCTTTGTTTTTGCTAATTACTTGCAGAATTTGATGTCCAGCATCATATAAAGCTTGCGCCAAATGATGCGCCACATTCCCTGACCCTATTAATACAATCTTCTGCATAATTTAAAGCGAAAATAGTTGATTAAGCAAACAAAATTATAATTTTGCAAACTAATAATTTCCAAATGATTAATAGACTTTTCAACTTTTTATGTTCGATGAAATTTGCGGCAATTTTACTGTTTGCTTTTGCTTTTGCTATTGGTTATGCCACTTTTATTGAGAATGATTTTGGAACAAGGAGTGCAAAAGCTTTGATTTTTAATGCTTTGTGGCTTGAACTTATACTGGCTTTATTATGTCTGAGTTTAATACTACAACTATTCAAACAACATATGTTTAGATGGAAAAAAATAACGCTTTTAACATACCATCTTGCCTTTATTGTTATTCTTATTGGCGCAAGCACAACTAGATATTTTGGTACTGAAGGGATGATGCACATTAGAGAAGGTAAAATGGAGAACAAATTCGTCTCTGACGATTTGTATTTGCAAATTAAGGTGGATGATAAGGCCTATCAATACGAATATGACAAACGGCTTTATCTCTCACCAATTAGCAATAATCATTTTTCCATTCCAATTGATTTTTTAGATAATGATGTTAGAATAAAATATGTTAATTTTATACCAAATGTAACCGACTCACTCATTGATAATGTAGAGAATGGAGCGCCTATTATCCATTTAGTTGTTCCAGGAGAAGATGGGATGCAATCTGTTTTTCTATCAGATGGAGAAAGAAAATTAATTGATCAGTATAGCTTTACATTAAACAATCCACATGAAAAAGCCATCAATTTATTTTTTAATGACAGTTTGATGCTAGTGGCGAATTTAGATATTGAAAGCATGAGCATGTTAGATAGAAGTACTGCAACTCTAGCTAAAAATCAAAGAAACATTTTAGAAAAAAGAAAGTTATACACTGCTGAAAATTTACAGTTTGTGATAAAAGACGTTCATCCTAAGGCAAAGATAATTCCTGCAAGCAAACATCTAAAAATGGAAAATGGAGAAGAAGATGTGCTTGTAGTTGATATCTTTTGTAATGAAAAAAGTAGAAGGCTCGAACTAATTGGCGGAAGTGGATTTGTAAGTACAAAAAGCAAATTTGAATTGGGCGGATTAAATTTTACAATTTCATATGGTGCAAAATATTTACAAACACCTTTTTTCATCAAGCTGAAAGATTTTCAATTGGAACGCTATGCAGGTTCTATGAGCCCGTCTTCATTTGCTTCTGAAGTGAGTGTTATTGATGGTGAAAACATATCAGATTATAGGATTTTCATGAACAATGTGTTAAATTATAGAGGGTATCGCTTTTTTCAATCTTCTTACGATAAGGATGAAAAAGGCACAATCCTTTCGGTAAATCAGGATTGGTGGGGCACTTTGATTACTTATGTTGGTTATGGACTTTTGTTTTTGGGTATTCTGCTAACTTTTTTCTCAAAAAACACAAGGTTTAAGATGCTGGGCAAGAAGTTAAAGCTCATGAAACAAAAAACACTTTTATTGCTTTTAGTGTGTGGCTTTTCATTTTTTCATGCAAAAGCAATGCAGAAAAACAGCAATGTAGACAGCTTGCTTGAAGTAAATTTGATAGATGCAACTCATGCAGAAAGAGCGTCACTTTTGTTGGTGCAGGATAATGGCGGAAGAATAAAACCTTTGAGTACTTTATCGTCTGAATTTATTCGAAAGATTTCTAGAAAACAAAATTTGTATGGACAATCTACCACACAAATAATGCTTGGAATGATGAGTAATCCAGTAGCCTGGGGGAATATCCCAATCATAAAAGTTTCAAATCCTGAGCTTAAAACAATTCTGAATACTGAAGAAAAGTTAATTTCATTCATACAGTTTTTTGAGGAAGACGGAAGCTATAAGCTCAATAAATTTGTTGAAGAGGCGTACAATAAAGAACCTCAGAACAGAGGTAAATTTGATAAAGATGTGATTGTAGTTGATGAGAGAATAAACCTTTGCTATCTTATTTTTAGTGGAGGATTCTTGCGACTTTTCCCACTTGCTAATGATAGTAATAATGTTTGGCATCCTTATACTAAAAATGAACTCTTTTCTTCTAATGATTCCCTATTTGTGACTAATATCATGAGTATGTATTTCAATGCTGTAAAGTCGGCAAAAGCAAATAATGATTGGGAAACTGCCACTGAGATTTTGAACTACATTCAAAAATTCCAAGAGAAATATGGTGAGGCTGTAATACCTGCAACTTACAAAACAGAATTAGAAGTACTGTATAACAATATACAGATCTTTGGAAGGTTGTTTATGGCTTATTTCATGTTGAGTATCTTGCTTTTGGTGTTTGTAATTGCACAAATCTTCACTTCAAGTAGATGGCTCAATATTTTAGTAAGATCCTTAAAGTGGCTCATATTTAGTGCTTTTGCCCTGCATACTATTGGACTTATTGTAAGATGGATAATTTCTAGTCATGCTCCTTGGAGTAACGGCTATGAATCTGTGATATATATTGCATGGGCAACACTTTTTGCTGGCATATTATTTAGCAAGAAATCATCTCTTACTTTGGTAGCAACAACCGTAGTTTCGTCTCTTTTACTTATGGTAGCTAACCTAAACTGGCTGGATCCAGAAATTACCAATTTAGTGCCTGTTTTAAAATCTTATTGGTTGTTGATTCATGTAGCTATCATCACAGCATCTTATGGATTTTTAGCACTTGGTGCTATGCTTGGGCTTTTTGCGCTTTGGCTTACTATTATTGCTAAGTTTTCTGCAAATAATAAATTGAATTTGGTTTGTGAAGAAATAACAATTATCAATGAAAAGTCATTGACAATTGGGTTATATATGCTCACTATTGGTACTTTTTTAGGTGGCATTTGGGCCAATGAATCTTGGGGTAGATATTGGGGTTGGGATCCAAAAGAAACTTGGGCATTAGTAAGTATTTTGGTGTATGCTATAATTTTACATTTGCGTTTTATCCCTGCCATGCAAAGCAGATATGTATTTAATGTAGTGTCTGCTTTTGGTATTTGGTCAATCATCATGACTTATTTTGGAGTGAATTATTATCTTTCTGGCTTACATTCTTATGCAGCTGGAGACCCTATGCCTATTCCTAACTTTGTGTATTACCTTTTGGGGATAATGATTGTTTCGGCTATTTTAGCAAAATTGAATATAAAAACGACTAATCATGAAAGTTGATGTTTTGGTTTTTGGCGCACATCCTGATGATGTAGAATTAGGTTGTGGAGGCACTGTTATTAAATTGGTAGCAGCAGGAAAAAAAGTTGGTATTATTGATTTGACAAAAGGAGAGTTAGGCACTAGAGGAAGTGCTGAAACAAGAAAGCAGGAGTGCGAAAAGGCAAGCGAAATATTGGGGGTAGCAATGCGCGAGAATATGAATTTCAAAGATGGTTTTTTTGAAAATTCGGAAGTAAATAAATTAGCCATTATCAAAAAAATAAGGAGACATAAACCAGAGATTGTGATTGCCAATGCTCCAACTGATAGGCATCCCGACCATGGAAGAGCATCAGAAATTGTCTTAGACGCTTGTTTTTTATCTGGATTGGAAAAAGTAGATACAGAGCAAGAAGTATGGCGACCCAATGCCATTTATCATTATATACAGTTTATGCATTTGCAAGCTGATTTTGTGATTGATATTAGCAAGCAAATGGATAAAAAATTACAAGCTGTAAAAACCTACAAAACACAATTTTACGATAAAAAATCAAAGGAAACCGAAACCATTATTTCCAAAAAAGGATTCTTGGAAAGTGTAAAATATAGGGCGCAAGATTTGGGTAGGCAAGCAAATTGTGAATTTGCAGAAGGTTTTATCTCAAGCCAATTGCTTAAGGTAGATTCCTTTTTTGATATCAAATAAGAAAGCCGAGCAAGCTCGGCTTTCTTTCTAATAACTTCACTAAAAATCTATTTCGTTACAACTAACTTATTGCTAAAAGCTTTGCCAGCAATTTGTGTGTTGATATAGTAAATACCTGCATCATAATCTTCAATATCTAATACTACCAAACTATTGCCTTCTGTAAGAGTTGTAGCATTAAAAAATACTGTTCTACCTAATATATCTACGACTTGAATAGCAACTTCTGAAGTTTTATCCAATGCTAAATTGATATTGGTTTTATTCTTTGTTGGATTTGGATAAAGCTCCAAACTCAAATTGTTTTGTATAGGAGTATTCTGAATTGCAGAAACTATAAAGTTAGTATCTAACTCCAGATAAACAATATCGTTCATACCCACTGCATCTTCATCTCCCCTTACGCATAATCCTGGCTCCATATCTTTTTGATAAACCAATCTAACTTTATCGTCTACATTTCTTTCCATAGAAGCGAATACGCACTCTCCCATGCCTAAAAACAAGCTAATTGGCGTAATATCAATAGGAGCTGTCCAATTCATACCACCATCATATGATTTAATAATATTCACATGACGATAATGCTGAGCTCCATTATCATAACCTTCCATTACTGAAGAAAAAGAAACATATATAGTGCCATTGGCATCTATTCCACAAGATGGCATAGATGAAAGAGAAGAATAATAAGTAGCTATGTCAAGCACAAGGCTTAATGAACTATCACCATCCATATCTTGTGCTCCCGCTATAACACTCATATTATCTGACCACCAAACAGAATTTGAAATCTGTCCTCCAGTAGTATCTGGACCAATACTTTCATTCCAGTATAACAATCCATTAGTGCCAGGAAAATAAGAAGAACCTGCATCAGTAAGATCTGCATCCAGAATTCTCATATTACCTGCAAAAACATGTGCCATGCCATTATTATCAAGTAATAGTGCTCCTGAACCATCTGTACTATACAACGTATCCATTAATCCGTCATTATCTATATCAAGACCTTGGTCTGTCACATATTTATCAACAGGAAAATCAAGCACAATTGTTTTAGTCCAAGTTGTACCATTATCATTTGACTTCATAATAAATGTGTCATCCCATTCTCCAAAAAATGCAATACAAACAGTTTCTCCCTGTGCCTTAATTGCATAACTATCTCCTCCGAATCCAGTAAACATTGAGCTGTCAATAGTAGGTAATTGCATATCCTGTATATCCCATGTTACACCTCCATCTTGAGAACGATAATACAATAAAGCTCCATCTAATCCATTGTAGATAGTACCTGAGAGTCCTGATGGGGCAGTCACTCCAATCATATGAATTGTCTCTTCATTTAACCCTCCTATAGTAGAACGATTCCAATTTAGATCTCGATATAGACCAATACTATCTTGAGCAGACACAATTTGCTCATTCCATGCACCAGAGCCAATCGTATCTCTATAAGTCATTTGAAAATATGAATTTGTAGTATTGTGTGCAATTGCTAATTCTTTTCCAGAACCAGTTGCAAGCATGGAAGGCCAACCGCATCTAGAAGATTCCAGACTAGCTGATGGAAATGCTCCCCAAGCTGTTCCGTCAAAGAAATTATAACCTGTACCTCTATCAGAATAAGAAGTGTTAAATTCATTACTTCTTGACCAAGCAACAGAAATTGTACCATCATAATGGCGTAAAATTCTATCCATCACGGCAGCATTGGTTTGTAAATCATAAGTTGTACTTCCTACAATTTCTTCATTAATTGGAGCTGCCATTCTCATAGCAGCAGTTGTAGTATTTGGTGTTTGCATTAAATCTTTCAATACTTCATCTCCACTCATAATAACTTTATCATTTATCAGTGCTTTGTTAGATGAATTAAGCGCTTTGTTTGGTGCGATTTGAGCCATCAAATTAGCGCCAAAAAAGTATATAAAAGTGAGTAGTAGTGCTTTTTTCATAATCATTTTTTTAGTTTCTAGATAATTTTAATGGGTAAATTTATAAATTATTTTCACTTCAAGCCTTTATAAAACTGAAATAATTGCTGTGCTTCTGATTGCCAATTGTAGCGCTTGTCTGCAGCTTCCAATGCACTTTGCTGAAAAGAATTTAAAGTAGCTTGCTGATCTAAAAGTTTTTTAATTGCATTTGCCAATTGATGAGCATCTCTTTTTTGTAATAAAATCCCACATTTTGCTTTTCGTAAAATTGTAGTTGTTGCAGGTAAATCCACAGCAACAGTCGCTAAGCCCATTGTCATATAATTAAACAATTTGTTAGGTGGTCCTGCCAAAGTATTACGCTTTTCATTTGTATTGCAAATAATTCCTATGCTGCAATTCGCTATTGCTTTGGGCACATCTTTGTATGGTAACCATCCTGTAATTTCAATATTTTCTTGCAGATTATTGGCTTTGATTTTGGTATGTAAATATTTTTTTTCAGCCCCAAAAACATCACCAATTATTCTAAACTTGAAGTTTGGATGGCTTTTTTTCAAAATGATTAATGCTTCCACAATCATTTTCAATCCTCTATTAAACCAAAGTGCTCCTTCATGGCAAATAATGACTTCACTATTTTCTTTTCTGTGGTTTGTAAAAAAAGCTGGAGAACAATTGTAAATAACTGTTGTGTTTAATTTCGGATTTTCTTTTAATAATGATTCTTGGGTGATGCCATTTGCTGTAATGATGTTTTGCAGTTTATTAAGACAAAGTTTTTTCAAAATCCACTCTTTTATAGAACGAGTGAAAATCCATGGCTCATGGGCGTCATAAATGAGTTTTGCATTTGTTTGTTTTTGGATTTTTAGCCCAATAAAAGCCGTTTGTGGTTCGTGCGCATGATAGACATCTGCATTTATTTCCTTAGCTTTATTGATGAATGCTTGCCAAGATTTTCCTTTGCCTATTTTATGCAGTATTTTCTGAAAGAATCCACTTTGCTTTTTAATGCCGTAAATTTTTATACCATCAACTGTTATTGTTTGCTCTCCTTCGGTGTTCAATATATTGCCTGAGATATCTTTCAAAAATCCGTTTTCGTCAGCAAGGCACAAAACACCCACCTGAAATCCTTTGTTTTTTAATGAAAGTGTCTCTTTAAAAAAGATACGATCATCTTTTGGTGAGTGCAGTGATGTAATCATGCATACTTTCATGATTTTATCATTTTAATGTAATAATACCACAGCCCAATTAAATGCGTAAATCGAGAAAAAATACTAGCATAAATTGCACCCAATACTCCAATAGTTGGTACCAATATCACATTACCTAAAACGTTTATAAAAGCCTCTAGATATGCTACATTTCTTAGCTCCTTTCCTTTTGACTTTACCGATAAAAAACTAAAAGGTGCATACATGCCCTGAAAAAGAAATGCAATTGAAAGCGGAACTATAAAATCACTTGCTTGCATATAATCATCTCCAAATAAGATGCTTACAATCAAATCAGAAAAGAGATACAAAAAGAAAACACAAAAGCTTAGCCAAAGGGTGTTGTAGATAAAAACACGCAATGGAATCCTGTCTTTAACAGCAAACTTTTTAAAAATACTATTTACAAATGCCCGAGAAAAAAAGGTCATTGGAGAGCAAATAACAGAAGCTAAAGTGTAAAATCCTAATTGAGTAATATTCACAAAATAGGTGATGAAAAGTTCATCTAATTTGAAGGTAGACTGATTGACAATGGCACCAAAATAATAAGCATATCCAAAACTTTTATTTTTTGCTTTAACTAATTGCATATTTTTTTGTACTCCATTAAAAGAGGGCTTCAAAGCACTTAAAATAACTAAGGTAGAAATCATCCAAGAAAGCAGATTTAACAAAATGATCAGCTGAACATCTAATTCACTAAACCGCCAAATTGCAAATAGAGAAACAAAAAAAAGCACTTTGGAAAACAGATGAAAAATAGCTAAGCTTTTGAGTTTGTTGGCGCCAATTGTAATTTCAGAAATAAAAAATTGAAAAGGAAGTACAAAGCAAAATGGTGACAACAACATTAGCAAGTTCCCTATTTTCACACCTAATAAATCATCAATAAAAAAGCTAAATCCAAAGATGGCCACCGAAAACAATATACCAAGAATTGTTGCAATCAGTATACCTAATCCGAAAAATTCTTTCTCTTTTTTTTCATCCTCATTATTAGCAAGCAGTACTTTTAAGGAAGAAAAAGAAGCGTAATGAAAAAACAAAACCACCACTGAAGAAATAGTGCCAAAAAGAGCAAGCAAGCCATATTCTTTTGGGGGAAGTGCATTCGTTTGTATGCTTTTAATCCCTAAACCAATAATCAACACTAAAATTTGAGTGGAAAATAAACTTAAGGTATTGCTAACTTCTTTTTTGTAAAGTTGTAAATCTTTTAGGCTCCTAATAATTAATTCTCTCACCTTAGAATATATTTTTGTATTTAAGACGAATAGAATTTCCAATTACAATAACATCAGAAAAAGCCATAAATAGCGCGCCCCACATTGGATTAAGAAAACCCATAGCAGCAATGGGGATAGCCACTATATTATAGGAAAAGGCCCAAAACAAATTTTGCTTTATGGTGAGTAAGGTATGTCGAGCTACTTGTAGGGCTTTTGGTAATTGAGAAAGTTCAGATTTGTGCAATAGAATTACATCTGATGAGTCAATAGCCACTTCAGTTGCATTACCGATAGAAATACCAACAGTTGCCTTTGCTAAGGCTGGAGCATCATTGATCCCATCTCCGAACATAGCTGTAGGATTTTTACTGACTAATTTTTCTATTTGCATTAACTTGTCTTTTGGTAATTGCTGAGCAAAAACTTCTGAGAATTTAATTTTTTGATTTAAGTCTTCACATTTTTTTGCCTTATCACCACTTAAAAGTATGCTTTCAATTCCCAAACTTTTCACTTTGTTGATAACAACTTCTGTGTCTTTTTTAAGCTCATCTTCTATATCGATATAAGCAACTACTTTATTGTTTTTCAATAAAAATAAATCATGCTGATTTTTTAAATTTTCAGAAATTCTATTTGAGCCAATTTGATAATAATCAGCATCAAGATTTGCCGAAATCCCAATACCTTTTTCTTCATTGATGTCTGTTAGCGCTAATTTTTCAGCATTTGCTTTCAAATTTTTAACTAGAGATTGTGCAATTGGATGGGAGGAATGTTTTTCCAAATTATAGATAACACTCTTTATAAATTGCTCATCTCCTTCCAGAATTGTTACCTGCTTAATTGCAAAATCTCCAGTAGTTAGCGTACCTGTTTTGTCAAAAACGATATTTTTAATAGTTGCTAATTTCTCAAGCGTTGCCCCTCCTTTTAACAATATTCCTTTTTTGGCTGCCCTACCAATACCTACCATTACAGCTGTTGGAGTAGCCAAACCCATAGCACAAGGACACGAAATAACCAGTACAGCTACTGCTCTTAAAAAAGGATCTTTTATAACAGAATCAATAGAAAAATAAGAGATAATGCTATTAGAGAAAAAATAAGTCAGTATAGCAATGAGTAATACGAAAGGAACAAAAACACCACTAACCTTATCGCTAATTCTTTGAATTTTCGGCTTGTTTTCTTCTGCATTTCTAACCAGCTCTATAATTTGAGAAATCAACATGTCATTACCAATTGAAGTAGCTTGTATCTTAATGCTTCCTGATTTGAGTATGGTCCCTCCAATCACACGCTCTTCCAATACTTTATTAATTGGGATACTTTCTCCTGTCAGCATGGATTCATCAATTAAAGCTGAGCCCCAAATCACTTTTCCGTCCACTGGGATTTTATCGCCTGCATTCACAATAAGCACATCATCTACTTTTATCATGTCAAATGAAACTTCCTCAATTAGATTGTTTACCTCTTTTTTAGCAATTCCTTTTTTAATTGCTGAAAGCTCCCTTATTGCGGTTGTGGTCTGCCGCACAGATCTATCTTCCAGCACATTACCAAGTAATACTAGCGTTATAATGGTTGCTGTAGTTTCAAAAAATAAAAAATGGTGCACTTGCTCGTTACCATTATACAAGACCCAACCATAAATACTATAAAAGAAAGCAGCAGAACTGCCCATCAGAATAAGTACATCCATATTGGGTAATCCTGATTTCAAACTTGAATAAGCGCTTTTACCAAAATGAATACAACCTACAAAAAACACTGGTAAGCAAAGCACAAATTGCAAAAGTGCATTGTGCAAAATGCTGTCCTTTGGCAAAAACATATGTGAAAAAAGAGGAATAGTGAAAAAAAGCGTAAAAAAGAATTTTTTCTCAAGAACAGAATATTTTGGGACTGAATCCTGATTCGATATTTCTTTTACTTTAAAGCCAAGGGCTTGTATTAACTCTTTTACATTATCGAAATCATGCTGTTGCGTTGTGGAAAATGACGCCTCAGCAGAGGCAAAATTTACACTTACATTTTGTACGCCATTTTTATCTAGATGCTTTTTGATTCCAAGCGCACAATTGCCACAAGTCATACCTTCAATTTTAATAAATTCTTGCTTGCTTTTTTTTCTCATAACGGAAACAAATATACTGCATTTTTACTTTTCAATATAGCATCCTAATATGTATCAAATATTTATATTTGCAGCCGAAAAAATGGTGGTTGTAGCTCAGTTGGTTAGAGCACCGGATTGTGGTTCCGGGGGTCGTGGGTTCGAATCCCATCATCCACCCAAAAAAGAAAGGAGCATATAGCTCCTTTTTTATTTTAAGAGTTTTTGCAAACTTCTTTTTAATCTTTCTTTTGGAAAGAACCCTGGAATATAATTGGTTACTTGATGCTTTCCGTTTATTATTATAATATAAGGGTAGACATATTGGTATTTGCCATCTTTTACCAATTCATGATACAAATCGTGCCGAAAACTTTTACCATGTGCAATAGGCTGCTGATTGAAATATCTTTTACCATTAAACTCAAGTGTGTCTTTAGTGCGCGCATTTAGCATCACAGGAAAAAAGTTCTCATTGATCAACTTTACAATTTCAGGATTTTTGAGAGTCTCTGCTTTCATCTTCTTACATTGAGGGCAACCATTTATAAAGAAAAATACAAACATATCACTTTTGTATTTTTCTGTTAACTCTTCCGCATTTTCAATACTTAACCAATGAATTTCTTTTTGTTCTTGTCCTTGCGAAAAGACTGAAAAACTGAGGAAAAAAAAGCATAAAACAACTGTTAGTTGTTTCATTTTGTTGGATTTATGATTTTATTGGCTCCCGCAATCCAAGCAGTAGGACCGCCAGCAAGATATCCTTGTGAACCTAATTTTGTAAAATTCACTTTGCTTTCCTGTATTTCAGGATTAACAAACCAAATAGTAGGATAACCCCTTACGCCAAACAATTGCTGAAGCTCTCTGTTTTGTTTCTGCAGCTCAGCAGGAAGCTGAGTTCTTCTTGGAAAATCTATTTCCACTAAAATTATATTTTTATTTGCCCAACTATTAAACTCTGGCTTAAAGAAAACTTCTTTCTGCAAGCGTTTGCACCAACCACACCAATCACTTCCTGTGAAAAAGAAGAGTAGTGGATTACCAGTTTTTAATGATAAATTTATTGCTTGATTTACATCTGTATGCCATTCCAAAGGTTTTTGTTGTGCAAATCCATTCAGAGATAATGTTACTAATAATACTACTAATAAGTTTTTCATTTTATTATTGTTAGTGAATATCGTGCATTAATTTTTTAATTATTGGAGAAATCAAAAGTGTGACAATAGCAATACCTATAGTAACAAACCCTATCTTTCCAAACAAATCATTATATATCATTGCTTCGGCAACCCCATTTGCCGCAGAATCAACTCCACTAAACAACATATTGTTTAATTTACCTAATAATCCTTCTGAACTTGTTGTTTGACCGCTTATTGTTAGTTTTGCTAGTACTCCTGCAATATAATGTGCAACTGTAGATGATAAAAACCAAAGACCCATGAAAAATGCTACAGATTTCTTAGGGCTCAATTGGGTCACTTTCGACAAGCCAATAGGAGAAAGGCACAACTCTCCAGTGGTAATTAACAACCATCCAATCCATAGTGTTGAAAATGGTAATTTTCCAGCATCATTAATAAAATTAATACTATAAGCGAATACTAGGAAACCAAGTCCTAAAAACCCAATACCCATTGCAAATTTTTTGGCCGTATTGGGGTTCACTCCCCATAAATCAAGCTTCTCCCATAATAGTGCAAATGGAAAAGCAAGAAAAATTATATATCCAGGATTTATTGCATTGGTTTGAGAAGCAACCATAAATTTCAAATCAATACACTTGTCTGCCCATACTACCAAGGAGCTTCCTGCCTGTTCAAAACAAGCCCAAAACACAGCACATAGCACTGCTAAAATTAGAATTGATCCAATTTTGTTCGCTGCTGCTGGCTGACCATCTCTATAATTCTCATACATTAGGTAGGCCGCATAACCCACAGAAATTACCAGTAGTACATTTATTATTGTACCCAAAAATTGAGTTCCTCCTGCTTCTAGGACAATTAAATAGGCAAAAATTGGAACAATAAGACATGCAAAAACATATATTAGTTTGTCAATATTTAGATTAAAAAACTTCTTTTCTCGGTATTCAACTGGTTGTAATCCCTTTTCTCCAAATACACCTTTTTTTATACCGTCCCAAAATACTACAACACCTGCTAACATACCTACTCCAGCAAGCCCAAATCCATAATGCCAACCCCACATCTCTCCAATATAACCACACAGTAATGGTGCTACTGCAGCACCTAAGTTTATCCCCATATAGAATATTGTAAATCCAGAATCTCTTTTTATATCGCCTTCTTTATAAAGAGCACCTACTAAGGAAGAAATATTAGGTTTAAAAAATCCATTTCCTGCAATCAGTAATCCTAGTGCACCATAAAAGAAGAAGTCGGTTGGAAATGCCATAAAGAAGTGTCCTATCGCCATCAACACGCCACCAAGCATAATAGCTTTTCTATATCCTATAAATCGATCAGCAAAAAACCCACCAAGCAAGGGTGTAGCGTATACCAATGCGCCATATGCAGCATATATACCATAGGCAATTTCTTCATTGTTTTCTACACTAGCCATATAATCTTTAATGATGTATAAAACAAGTAAAGCTCTCATTCCATAAAAAGAAAATCTTTCCCACATCTCTGCAAAAAACAGATAAAAGAGAGCCTTAGGATGTCCATCCTTTTCTATAAACCATTTTGCCCCAAATACTGCAATTATTGTAAAGAGAATATATCCGATAATTTGACCCATATTTTTATACTTTAAATTTGATTGCCGAAAATAGTAAATTTTCTTTTATAAATTATCGAAAATGAATTTTGTCATTTTTTTATACAAGTGATACCTAGTATTTCCGCCGTAAATACCATGATTTTTATCTGGATAGACAAACAAATCAAATTGTTTATTAGCATTAACAAGTGCGCTTACCATCTCATAAGTATTTTGCACATGCACATTGTCATCTGCACTTCCATGTACTAATAAATAGTGTCCTTTTAATTTATCTACATGATTAATTGGAGAATTTTCATCATAGCCACTTGCATTTTTTTGAGGGGTTTGCATATAGCGTTCCGTGTAGATATTATCGTAATAGCGCCAATTGGTAACAGGAGCAACTGCAATAGCCAATTTGAACACATCTGCTCCTTTTGTAATGGCCAATGAGGACATATATCCACCATAACTCCAACCTTGTATGCCTATACGATTAGCATCTATATATGGTAATTTTCCAAAATATTTTGCTGCATTAATTTGGTCAATAGTTTCATATTTTCCTAATTCTTTATAAGTCATCTTTTTAAATTCAGCACCTTTTCCTCCAGTCCCTCTATTGTCCACACAAGCGACAATATATCCTTTTTGAGCCAGCATTTGATGCCAATAGTAATTGGTCCATCCAAAGGAATTGGTGACTTGTTGCGATCCAGGACCGCCATACAAAAACATAAACAAAGGATAAGTTTTACTTTCATCAAAATCAGGTGGTTTTATCATCCAAGCATTGAGTTCAGCATCTTCCACATTTATGGTAAATAACTCTTTATTGGAAAGATTAAATTCATCCATTTTAGTGTTGAATGCTGCATTATCCTCTAACGTTTTTAACTGAGTTCCATCTGCATGGTGCAAACTAAATACTGGTGCTGAATTTGCAGTTGAAACGGAATTCATATAATATTTCATTCCTTTACTAAAAGAAGCGTTATTAGTCCCCTTAATTGTACTGAGTTTTTTCTTTTCTCCATTTTCAAGGTTTTGCACAAAAACAGAACGATTAATCGAGCCTTCCTCAGTTGAACTATAATAAAAAAACATCTTATCAGAATCTATTCCATGGAATTGAGTAACTTCCCAATTCCCTTTAGTAAGTTGTGTTTCGCCCCCATCTAAATCTTTTAAATATATATGATTAAAACCATCTTTTTCTGATGTCCAAATAAAGTTACCTTCCGGAAGGAAACTAAGGTTGTCATGAATGTCAATATAGTAGTTGTCTGTCTCTGAAAATAGCACGCGATTGGTTCCATCTTCAGCATTTGCTAAAATAAAGTCCAGCTCATTTTGATGACGATTCATTCCAAATAATACCAAAACATTTGGATCGTTAGTCCATTTTATTCTGGGGATATATTCATAATCTTTCTTAGTATAAATATAGTTGCTTTTCTTATTTTCTATATTATAAATATAAACTCTGACTACTGAGTTGTCTTCACCTGCTTTTGGGTATTTAAAAACCTCTTGTGTAGGATATAGCCCGCCTTTGAACAAATCCATAGAGAATTCTTTGACATGACTTTCATCAAATTTATAATAGGCAATGTGTTTTCCATCAGGTGACCATTGGAAGGAACGAACCAATGCAAATTCTTCTTCATATACCCAATCGGAAGCTCCATTGATGATATGATTCTTTTTCCCGTCTGATGTTACCTGTGTTGTTTCTCCTGTTTTAATATTCTTATAGAAAAGGTTGTTTTCAAAAACATACGCCACCTTATCACCATTAGGAGAGAAGGTAGCGTACATTACTTTTTTATCTGATAGTTTTGCCAATTTATCAGTAAAAACATTGTATATATAATAAACGGATTTTGAGGAATAGCGATAAATCTTTTCTTTTTCGGTAGCCAGTAAGATTTGTTGCTCATCCTCACTAAAAATATAACTATTTATTTTAGGAATATCAAAATCAGTACTTTTAAATAAAGTACGGACTTTGTTTCCGCTTTTGAATTTGTATTTAATAATGGCTTGCCCCTCATCAGCTTTTTCCATTGTAGAGTAATGTTCTCCATCATTCATGGAGTTAAAACCACTTATATATTTTGGGTAGAAAGCATAATTTTTCCATAAATCTTCTAAGGTTATATCTATTTTTTGCGCAAAACATGAGCTGATTAGTACAAACCCGATTAAAACTGTTAGTAATTTTTTCAATTTGAATTGTAAGTATAAATTATCAGTGGCTAATTTAATTAATTTTGTGAGGTGGAATACAAGAAAATCAATATTGATGATGTATCAGTTTTGAAAGAAATTGTGGGTGATACTTTTATTTTTACTGATCAGCAGAAATTAACAGAATACAGTCATGACGAAACAGAAGACTTGTATTTTCCACCTGAGGTTGTAGTAAAGCCAAGAACAGCAGAGCAGATAGCTGATATTGTATCATATTGCAATAAACAGAAGATAGCCCTTACCCCTTGTGGCGCAAGAACAGGACTCAGTGGTGGAAGTTTGCCAATTTTTGGTGGTATCGCTTTAAGTATGGAGCGGTTTAATACTATTATAGCAATAGATGAAAGAAACCTGCAAGCAACAGTTGAACCAGGAGTAATCAATCAAAAATTTAGAGATACAGTAGAAAAGAGAGGGCTTTTTTATCCTCCAGACCCTGCAAGTAAAGGTAGTTGTTTTTTAGGCGGGAATTTAGCCGAAAATGCTGGAGGCCCTAAAGCATTAAAGTATGGCGTTACTAAAGATTATGTGCTTAATTTGGAAGTGGTTTTGCCTACTGGAGAAATCATTTGGACAGGAGCCAATGTGCTGAAAAATGCCACAGGATATAACCTTTCACAATTGATGATTGGAAGTGAAGGGACGCTTGGTATTATCACAAAAATAGTATTTAAGCTGATTCCTCTCCCAACTAAAGATCTAACTATGCTTATTCCTTTTAGTGAGGCTGAGAAAGCTTGTGAGGCTGTTTCCGCAATTTTTCGTGCAGGAATCACTCCATCAGCTTTAGAATTTATTGAGCGTGATGCTATTAATTGGACTTTAAAATATACCGATATTGAGATACAAATTGCTGATAATGTTCAAGCTCATCTTTTAGTGGAAGTTGATGGTAATGATATGGATTTGCTCTATAAAGATTGTGAGCAAATTGCAGAGGTAATGCAACAATATGAATGTGGAGAAATACTTTTAGCTGATAGTCAAAATCAAAAAAATCAGCTTTGGAAATTAAGAAGAGTTGTAGGAGAGGCCGTAAAAGCCAATTCTATTTATAAAGAGGAAGACACAGTAGTCCCCAGAGCAGAATTAGCCAAACTACTGAAGGGGGTAAAGGGCATTGGAAAGGAATATGGATTTCAATCAGTTTGCTATGGGCATGCTGGAGATGGCAATTTACACATTAACATTATAAAAGGAGATATGCCTGATGAAGATTGGAAAAATAAATTAACGAACGGAATTAAAGCAATTTTTGAACTGACCAAAAGTTTGGGAGGTACCATTAGTGGGGAACATGGTATTGGTCTTGTGCAAAAGGAATATATGAATATTGTACTTTCTGAGAAAAACATTGAAATTCAAAAAGGTATAAAAAAGTTATTTGATCCTAATGGAATATTAAATCCTGGAAAAATTTTTAACTAATTTGGAAATATAAGATTCCTTTTTAAGCAAGTCATAAATATTTTATTTTTTAGTAATATTACCCCTAAAAATTAAAGCGAAAAATTATGTGTAAAAACCCCTTTAAAGTGGATGTTGAAGGATTAAACTCACGGCTTTATTTTGTAAAAATAACAGATGGCTCTCAAAGCCAAATAAAGGAACTAACCATTGAGTAAAGCTAATTCACTTCTGATTAAGAAAGCCTTTTTTTATGGAATAATCTCCATTATTGCCTTCTCGGCTTTTTGTACTTTTTTTAGTTGGATGAGCTCTTGGATAGCACTTGTATTAGGCATAATGTATGCTATATTTTTAGGAAATCCTTATGAAGGAAAAAGCGGGAATCTTACCAGCTATTTATTAAAAACATCAGTTGTTGGAATTGGTTTTGGCTATCCGCTTTCGGCAATTACTGAACTTTCTGCTTCTTCACTTTATTTTGTAATTATCTTTATTATAATTGCTATTGTAGTTGGCGCTTTTCTTACAAAGCTTTTTGCTATTGATAATAAAATTGGCGATATGATTAGCTCTGGTACTGCCATTTGTGGGGCATCTGCAATTGCAGCAATTGCATCAACTATAAAGGCAAGTGACAAACAAATATCAATTGCACTGGGCACTGTATTCATTCTTAGTGCATCAGGACTGATATTATTTCCAATAATTGGAAATTCTCTACAATTAAGCCAAGAGCAATTTGGTGTATGGGCAGGGCTTACCATTCATGATACCGCATCAGCTATTGGAGCTGCACTTGATTTTGATAAAGGATTTGAAAAAGATATAGCAGAAAAAGTGACCACTATCATAAAGCTAGCGAAAGTTATATTTATAGTGCCTTTGGTTTTTTTGGGAGCACTACTATACAAGCAAGAAAATAAGAAAATCTCCTTTCCTTATTTTATACTCTTTTTCGTTCTGGCTATGTTTTTGAATTCAAATTTTCCAGACTTTGATGGATTTTCCACGATTAAAACTGCTGGAAAAAAAGGCTTACAAATCAGTTTGTTCTTAATTGGAACAAACCTTTCAATTAAAAACTTGAAAGCAATAGGCGTAAAACCCTTTTTGCATGGATTCTTACTTTGGATGATGGTTTCAGTAAGTTCGCTTTTGGCTATACTTTATTTTATAAAATAACCTACTAATACTCCTGAATAGGAGCACAAGAACAATGCAGGTTTCTGTCTCCAAAAGCATCATCGACCCTACGAACTGACGGCCAAAATTTATTTACTTTTACATAAGGTAAAGGGAAAACCGCTTGCTCTTTTGAATACTGATATTCCCATTTATTGGTTAAAGTGTAGATGGTATGAGGGGCATTTCTTAAAGTACTTTCTTGCGGGAGTATCTTCTTCTGTACCACTTCATCAATTTCCTTTTTGATGGCAATCATGGCATCACAAAAGCGATCCAATTCTGATAAACTTTCGCTTTCTGTTGGCTCAATCATAAGTGTTCCTGCAACTGGAAAAGATACCGTAGGCGCATGAAAACCATAATCCATTAATCGTTTAGCCACATCCACCACTTCAATGCCGTCTTTTTTGAATGCTCTGAAATCAACAATCATTTCGTGTGCCACATTTCCTTTTTCACCAGCATACAAAATAGCAAAATGTTGTTCTAATCTTGATTTGATGTAATTGGCATTTAATATTGCAAGTTGTGTGGATTTTTTCAAGCCATCTTTCCCTAACATTTTAATGTAAGCGTAAGAAATCGTTAGTGCCAAAGCGCTTCCCCAAGGAGCTGCAGAAATACCTGCTATTGCTTTTTTCCCTCCTGTAGCCACAATAGGGTTTGATGGTAAAAATGCTTTTAGATGTTCAACTACTCCTATTGGACCTACACCAGGACCACCTCCACCATGAGGGATGGCGAAAGTTTTATGTAAATTCAAATGACAAACATCTGCACCCACTTTTGCAGGATTGGTATAGCCAACTTGTGCATTCATATTCGCGCCATCTAAATATACTTGCCCCCCGTTTTGATGAATAATGTTTGTCACCTCTTGAATAGACTCTTCAAAAACACCATGTGTTGATGGATAGGTAACCATCAAAGCAGCCAAATTATCTTTATGTTGCAGAGCTTTTTCTTTTAAAGCTACTACATCAATATTTCCTTTTTCATCACAAGGTGTAACAACCACTTCCATGCCAGCCATAATAGCTGATGCTGGATTCGTACCATGAGCGGAAGATGGAATCAAACAGATATTTCTATGTTCTTCTGCTCTACTTTTATGATAGGCGCGAATAACCATAAGACCCGCATATTCGCCTTGCGCCCCAGAATTAGGCTGTAAGCTAATAGCATCAAAGCCTGTGATTTCACATAGCATTTCTTCCAATTCATGAAACATGATATGATAACCTCTTGCCTGATGAGCTGGCGCAAATGGATGAAGATTACCAAATTCTGCCCAACTCAGCGGAAATAGCTGTGATGCTGCATTTAATTTCATGGTGCAAGAACCAAGCGGAATCATAGCGTGAGTTAATGATAGGTCTTTATTTTCTAAACTCTTGATATAGCGCATCATTTCTGTTTCAGAATGATAACTATTAAAAACATCATGCTCTAAAAATGAAGATTTTCTATACAGTGTTTCCGGAATTCTTGCTTCTGTCTCTGTATAATCGCCACTTAAAACCTCAGCAATTAAATTATCGGAATCAGCATAATTACAGCTCTTGGCAAATACTTTCAAAATGTCATTAATGTTAGACAAATCATCTTTCTCGTCAATACTTATTGAAAGAGTTCTTTCATCAATATAATTGAAATTCATTTTCGCATCTTCTGCATATGTGCAAATGTTTTGCATAGACGCATTACCAATCACAATTTTTAGTGTATCGAAATAAGTGTTATTGAGCTGCTTGTATCCTAATTGCGAAAGCCCTTCCGCTAAAGTAGCAGTAAGCGAATGAATGTTTTTGCTGATTTTTCTTAAACCCTCTTTACCATGATACGCCCCATACATCCCTGCCATTACAGCAAGTAACACTTGTGCAGTACAAATGTTTGAAGTTGCTTTTTCCCTTTTGATGTGCTGCTCTCTTGTTTGTAAGGCCATGCGTAAAGCCCTATTGCCATCTGCATCTTTACTTACACCAATTATTCTCCCTGGAATATTTCTTTTGTGTTTTTCCAATGTCGCAAAATAAGCTGCATGCGGACCACCATACCCCATAGGAACACCAAATCTTTGAGAAGTGCCTATAACCACATCTGCACCCCATTCTCCTGGAGGAGTAAGCATTGTTAAACTCAGTAAATCAGCTGCTACTGCCACACCAACTTCTTTTTGTTTTGCTTCAGTCACTAAAGATGAATATTCAAAAACCTCACCATATTTTGATGGATATTGCAATAGCATTCCAAAATAATCTTCATCAATACTAATGTTATTATGCGTTCCAATTTCTAGTTGAATGCCTAATGGCTCTGCTCTTGTTACAAGTACATCAATAGTTTGAGGATAACAAAGTTCTGAAACAAAGAATTTTACAACTCCTCCTTTTTTCTGCTTTCTGCTTCTACTGTTAAAAAGCATGAGCATAGCTTCAGCTGCTGCTGTAGCTTCATCTAAAAGTGAAGCGTTCGCTATCTCCATAGCTGTTAAATCACAAACCATGGTTTGAAAATTTAGAAGAGCCTCTAATCTGCCTTGTGAAATTTCTGCCTGATAGGGAGTGTAAGCAGTATACCACCCTGGATTTTCTAAAATATTTCTTTGAATCACTCCCGGCAAGATAGTGTTAAAATACCCCAGACCAATATAAGAGCGGTAATTCTTATTTTTTTGTGCTAAACTTTGAATATGCTCTTTGTATCGGCTTTCTGTGAGGGCTTTTGGCAAGTTCAAATCACTTTCTAGCCGTATATTTTCAGGTAGAGTATCTGCAATCAGCTCCTCTACCGAATTGTAATCAATTGCAGCTAACATTTTTACTTTTTCCGTTTCTCTTGGACCTATATGCCTGTCCTGAAAAGTGTATTTTGACATGCTATATTTTTTTGTGCAAAATTACACATTGCAGAATAAATAAGTCATGCTTTAATAAAGAAAAAAGAGACCTATTTTTTTTTAATAATTTTGAACTATGATTAAACCTCTTAATTACCTTTTCAATTGGATTATTTACAGTAATATTTTTGTTGCATTTTGTGTGTTAGCACTTGCAATGAGCTCAGCGCTTTTATTTGACAGTTCAAATTTAAAAGTAAATCTGTTTGTGTTTTTTGCTACTGTGTTCACCTATAATTTTCAAAGAGTTGTAAAAGCAAATCAAAGAAAAGAAGCAGTAAATTACGATTGGTTTGTAAAGCATAAAATTAGCACTTATTCTCTTTTACTGATTAGCGGAATAGCGGGAGGATATTATTTTTATTTTTTCAATCTTGACACCCAAATTCTAATTGCGCTTTCTGCAATCATCTGTATTTTATATCCTTTTGTGTTAAGAAATATTCCTTATGCAAAGATTTTTATTATCTCTTTTATTTGGGCCATTAGCAGCATGCTTTTGTTAATATTAGAGAATGATATGCTGCTAACAGCAAATATTTATTTGCATTTGCTTTCGCGCTTTCTATTTGTTTTTGCCATCACCATTCCTTTTGATATCAGGGATATGAAATATGATGAAAGCAAAATCAGGACGATTCCCATGATTTTGGGAGAACCAAAATCAAAATGGATTGCAGTCCTGGCTTTGATACTTGCTCAACTCATTCTTTTAGTACAATTAATTTATTTTGACATGCCTATTCATTTTTTGATAGCAATGCTATGTTTATTCTTATTAGCTTCTCTATCCATTATTAATTCATCAGAAAATAAAAGTAAAATCTATTATTGTTTTTGGGTAGAATCAATGAGTGTTTTTTGCTACCTCTTTTTAATACTTTCTACTTTGCTAATATAAATCATATGCTTACTTTTACTGCATTATAATTATTCAGTAAATGGCAGAAAAAACAACATCCGTTCATTATCTAAACTATCTTCAATTAGATAAAATACTAGAAGCTCAACATCCTTTAAGCAATGAAAAAGAAGAAGAAGCACATGAAGAAATGCTCTTTATTATTATCCATCAAGCATACGAATTGTGGTTCAAGCAAATTTTGCACGAGATTTCTTCTGTTATGGAACTTTTTCAAAAGGATAAAATTGATGAAGAAAATGTAGGCATCATTGTTAGACGTATGGATAGGGTGAATAAAATTATGACTACTTTGGTTGGGCAACTAGATATTTTAGAAACCATGACTTCATTAGATTTCTTGGATTTCCGTCATCACCTTTCGCCTGCTTCCGGATTTCAATCCCATCAGTTCCGAAAATTAGAAGTGATGCTCGGACTTAAAATTGAGAAAAGACATCAGTTTGGAGACTGTCCTTACCATGCCCAATTTGAAGGAGAAAAGAAAGAAGAGATATTAAATTTAGAGGAAAATCAATCCCTATTTATGCTACTAGAAAAGTGGTTGGAGCGAATTCCATTTCTGAATATGGAGGACTTTGATTTCACTTCAAAATATGAAGATGCAGTTAATCAGATGTTAGAGAAGGAAATAGAAGGGATTAAATCAGCAAAACTAACTGATTCTGATAAAGAAATCCGATTGAGAATGATAGAAGAAAACAGAAAATATTTTGAAAGAGTGTTGAGCGAAACAGAGCACAATAAAGCCATGAAGGAAGGGGAAACTTCCCTTTCATATAAGGCAACCATGTCGGCACTGCTTATTAATTTATACAGAGATGAGCCCATTTTACATTTACCTTATCAATTTTTAAGAAGCTTGGTGGAACTAGACCATAAAATAGCTACATGGCGTTTTCGTCATGTGCAAATGGTAGAAAAAATGCTGGGTCAAAAAATTGGCACTGGGGGAAGTTCAGGACAAGGATATTTGAAAGAAACGGTAGATAAGCACAAACTATTTACAGATCTAGCCAATATTGCTACTCTTATGATTTCTCGTTCGTACTTACCAGAATTACCAAAAAACATAAAAGACAACTTAGGATTTAACTTTAAAAATTAACAAAATGAAAAAGATTTTATTACTCATATTTTCTTTGTCATTTATTTATGCATGCACAGAGCATAGCAGCTCAAATAAAAAGACTGAAAGAATCAATAAAGAAAATTCTGCAAAAGAGATTATAAGTTTTAGTATTGTCTCAAAAAATCCAGAACTATCCTCTAAAACAGGAACAGATGTTGCTGTCAATCAAATGATCACTAAACACCTTTCTTCAGAAGAAACACTTGTATTTAAAGATTATGAATTCACTTTCAATATTCCTAAGGAAGGCGCGCTAAATTTTTCTTCTCAAGAGGGAAAATTGATGTGTGAAACTTCATTTGAGTTATCTATAAAAAGCATGCCTCCAGATGGTAAAGGTGGTAAACCCTATTTTTTGGGAGACCATTTTGAAGTTTCACCAATGACTTTAATAACAATTGGAAGTACAAAATTTTTAATTAAGGATATTAAATATACTGAATAAATGAACTTAGACTTAAAAAATAAAAATGCTATTGTTTGTGGAAGCACCCAAGGAATTGGGGAGGCAGCTGCAATAGAATTAGCAAAACTTGGAGCTAACATTACTCTAATTGCCCGAAATGAAAGTAAACTTTTGAATGTTTTAAATGAATTAGACAAATCTCAAGGGCAGGTACATTCCTTTATCTGTATTGATTTTTCAGACTCAGAAAAACTAAAAGAAGAAGTTAATCTTCTAAAAGGAAGCTATCACATTTTAGTGAATAATACTGGAGGTCCTGCTGGAGGCCCTATTACTGATGCAAAAACACAATCTTTTGAAGATGCATTCAGAATGCATTTGATAAACAATCAGATTTTGGTTCAGAAAGTTGTAGAAGGTATGAAAGCAGAAGGATTTGGAAGAATTGTAAATATTATTTCTACTTCTGTAAAAGCTCCTATTCCTGGTTTAGGAGTTTCTAATACCATCAGAGCAGCAGTTGCTAATTGGGCGAAAACTTTATCTATTGAATTAGGAGCCTATGGTATAACCGTAAATAATGTGTTGCCAGGATTTACAAATACGGACAGATTAAAAAGTCTGATTACAAAGAAAGCAGAAGTACAAGGGAAAACAGAAGATGAAATTACAAACTCAATGAAATCAGCTGTTCCAGCCGCAAGATTTGGAACAGCAAATGAGGTGGCGAATGCAGTAGCATTCTTATGTACTCCTGCAGCTTCTTATATAAATGGAATTAATATTCCTGTAGATGGAGGAAGAACTAAAAGTTTATAAAGTGGAGAAGATTTTAAATTACATAAATGGAGAATTAGTACAACCAAGAAATGGAAAGTATTTAGACAATTTCAACCCTTCTACAGGAAAACCTTACTCCCTAATTCCAGATTCTGGAAAAGAAGATATTGAGCTAGCGGTAGAAGCTGCTAAAGAAGCTTTCAAAACTTGGAGTAAAACTACAAAACAAAAGAGGGCTGATATTCTGATGAAACTAGCTGATACAATTGAAAAGTATTTTGAGGAATTGGTTAAAGCCGAAAGCAAGGACAATGGAAAACCAGAAAGTTTAGCTTCACATGTAGATATTCCAAGAGCACCTGCCAACATCCGATTTTTTGCAGGAGCAATCTTACACGATAGTTCCGAAATGCACGAAATGGATGGAACTGCAATCAACTATACTTTGCGTCAACCAGTTGGAGTAGCAGCTTGTATTTCTCCTTGGAATTTACCTTTATATTTACTTACTTGGAAAATTGCACCCGCACTTGCTGCAGGAAATACTGTAGTTGCAAAACCCTCAGAAGTTACACCTATGACTGCCTATTTATTTAGTAAAATATGTATAGAGGCAGGACTGCCTGAAGGAGTATTAAATATTGTTCATGGATTAGGAAGTAGAACTGGAGATCCTCTTACCACACATCCGGACACTCCTATTGTGTCGTTTACAGGTGGTACGGTTACCGGGAAACATATTGCAAGTGTTACCGCTCCAATGTTCAAGAAACTTTCTTTAGAGTTAGGTGGTAAAAATCCAAATATTGTTTTTGCAGATGCAGATTTTAACAAGTCAGTTAGCTTTGCTTCTCGTGCTGCATTTACCAATCAGGGGCAAATATGTTTATGTGGATCCAGATTATTTGTACAAGAAGAAATTTATGAAAGATTTAGAGATGCTCTTGTAGCAAAAGCATCAAAACTAAAAGTTGGAGACCCCAAGAATGAAAATTCTAATTTGGGAGCGGTAGTTTCTAAAGATCATATGAAGAAGATTTTGAGTAAAATAGAATTAGCGAAACAATTAGGGGGTAAAATTCTTTTAGGGGGAGAAAGAGAAATTTTAGATGGAGATTTAAAAGATGGTTACTACATTCAACCTACAATTATTGAAGGGCTACCTTCCGATTGTGAAGTAAACCAAGAAGAAATATTTGGCCCTGTATTAAGTATTATTCCTTTTAAAACAGAGGAAGAAGTTATTGAAATGGCTAACTCTACAAAATACGGATTATCGGCTTCTATCTTTACCGAAAATGTAAGCAGAGCACATAGAGTTGCTGCAGCAATTAACTCTGGAGTAGTATGGATCAATACTTGGCTGTTGAGAGATTTAAGAATTCCATTTGGAGGGATGAAGCACTCAGGTGTAGGAAGAGAAGGAGGTTTTAAATCCTTACGATTTTTTACAGAACCTAAAAATGTATGTGTTAAAATTTAGAAATGCAAATTCAAACAAATTCATATATTCAACTTGTAGATGCAGAGGATATTCGTCCTTTACGACATAAAATGCTACGAAAAGGGAAAGAATTTTCCACTACTTCCTACAAAAGAGACTATGAGGAAGATACCTTTCATTTAGGAGTTTTCGTAGAAAATGAGATTGTAAGCTGTGCTACATTCTATCCTGATAACACAGATAAAGTACATGCTAAAAACGCATATCGATTGAGAGGAATGGCTACTGACATAAATTATTCCCGAAATGGATATGGGATAAAAATAATGACAAAAGCATTTAATATTTTAAAAAATAGAAATTGTGATCTAATATGGTGCAATGCTCGCCTTGTTGCTTTATCATTCTATCATGCTGTTGGAATGAAAGAAATTGGAGATTTGTTTGATATTTCAGACATAGGACCACATTATTATATGTATAAAAGAATAGAATAAATGAATAGAGGAAAATTTAATTCAGATAGAGCTCCACAAGCAGTAGGATTATATCCACACGCGAGAAAAGTCGGAGACTTATTGTTTCTTTCAGGTGTTGGACCTAGAAAGGCTGGAGAGACAGAAATACCTGGAGTGACATTAGATGACCAAGGTGAGATTATTCAATACGATATAGAACAACAATGTCATTCAGTTTTTCAAAACATAAAATATATATTGGAAGACTCTGGATCATCTTGGGATAATATTGTGGATGTTCAAGTATTTCTTACCAATATGAAAGATGATTTTAAAATATATAATAAAATTTATGCAGAATATTTTAAAGATAATCAACCCTGCAGAACAACAATTGAAATAAAGAGTTTACCAACTCCAATAGCAATAGAATTAAAAGTAATAGCAACAATTTAAAAATTAAAATTATGAATAATATTAGACAGCCCTTTAACTTACAAAAATGGATTGATGAAAATAGACATCTATTAAAGCCTCCTGTAGGCAATAAGAATCTTTATGTTGAGTCAGGAGATTATATAGTGATGATAGTAGCCGGTCCAAATGCACGAAAAGATTATCATTATAATGAAACAGAAGAATTATTTTATCAAATAGAAGGAGATATTATTGTAAAAACTCAACAATCTGGAAAATTAGTTGAGTATGAAATCAAAGAAGGAGAGATGTTTCTTTTACCGCCAAAAGTACCACATTCACCTGTTCGATCAGAGGGGTCCATTGGACTAGTGATTGAAAGAAAAAGAACTAGTGATCATAAAGATGGTCTAATGTGGTTTTCTGATAAAGCAAACACTTTATTATATGAAGAATATTTTCAATTAACTGATGTGGAAAAGGATTTTTTACCAGTTTTTAAGAGATTTTATGGTAATGAAAAATTAAGAACTTGCCCTAAAACAGGAGAAATCATGGAGGCTGAACAAAAATATATAGATGACTAGAATCCGTATCATTAATTAACTTATTAGTTGTAAAATTCAAAATAATTTAAAACGAATTTTTAATTCTTAATAAACGATTACAATTGAATTGCTGAAGCAAATTAAAATTATATCATGCGAATAAATGGACATGGGCATATACTTCCGGAACCTTTTCAGATTCCCAAATTCATGAAAGAAAAGAAACTTTTTTGGATTGATGAAGATAAGAAGTTTATGAAGCAAGGAGACTGGTCTAGGCCAATTACCGGTAAGGGATTTTTCATTAAAGATAAAATAGAATGGATGAATCAACATAAAATTGATCATGCTATAATGTTATGTCTTTCACAGTTGTATTGTAATGGTTGGAAAAAACAAGATTGTATTGACGCAATTCGTTTTCAAAATGATTTTAATGCGTCTGTTCAACGCGATAATCCAGGTAAGTTTACTTGTGGATTTGTAGTTCAACCATTATATATGGATAATGCTCTTATGGAGATAGAGAGATGTGTAAATGAACTTGAATTAAAGTTGCTTTGTTTACCAACTCATTTTTTAAATGCACATGGAGAGTGGTTGTCTATTTCTGACGGGGAAGTTGATCCGATATTCGAGTTAGCTAATAAATACAAATTAGCGATTCAAATTCATCCTTATGATGGAGAGAAAATGATTGCTTTAAAAAATCAATATTGGAGATTTCATTTGGTTTGGATGATGGCGCAATGTGCTGATTCATTGCATCTTTTTACTCTTAGAAATTTACCAAATAAATATCCAAATATAAGAACTTGTTTTGCTCATGGGGGTATGTTGGGGATAGCTAATTATGGAAGAAGAATTCAAGGCTTTGATGGGCGTCCAGATATTTTTGATAAATTACAAGACCCTAGAAAGACATTAGGACATGAAAATTTATACTTTGACACATTGGTTCACGATTCTCATACTTTAGACCTATTAAAGAAGCGTGTTGGAGCAAGTCAATTAATAATAGGGTTAGATGATCCTTTCCCATTAGGAGAAATAGAAGGAGTAGGAACTTCTTATCCTGGAAGAGTTGTAGATTATGCTGTAGAAATAGGAGTTATAACCGAACAGGAAGGGAAAGATATTTGGCATAAAAATGTTTTAGATTGGTTAGGTATAACCATTAAGGCTTTAGATAAATGAAAGCGCTTCTTGATATAGAAAGTAAGAAGATCCAAGTAGATTTTTCTAAAGGAATAGATATTTCAATCCCATTATTTTTTAATGGAGAGCAGCCTAATACTTATGGGGTGGATAAAGCAACAGCAAAGCCATATCAAGACGGGCAGTTTATTGGAGACACTAGAAAAGGAGGTCCATGTAACTTTGAAACCTATAGCTTTACTCCTCATTGCAACGGAACTCATACAGAATGTATAGGTCATATTACAGATGAGAGAATTGATATTTTATCTTCGTTAAATGAGGAAATGATTCCTACCACGCTTATTTCCATTACTCCAAAAAGCACTAATGAGAATTATATTCCTTGCTTAAATAATGATGATGATTTAGTTATTACCAAAGAAGATTTAGAATTACAGCTAAAAGATGTTAATCCAGGATTTTTCAAAGGTATTGTTATACGGACATTGCCTAATTCTGAAAGTAAAAAGAATAAAGATTATATGAAAGTAGACCCTGCTTTTTTCAGCATAGAAGCCATGGAATATTTAGTGGGTTTAGGTGTTAAACATTTATTAGTAGATATTCCTTCAGTTGATAGATTATTTGATGACGGACATCTATCTGCACATAATATTTTTTGGGAAACTAAAGGAAAGAAGTTAAATCCAAACAGCCAAAACAAAACCATAACAGAAATGATATTTGCTTCTGATTCACTAGAAGATGGGGTGTATTTGTTAAATCTGCAAATACCTGCATTTGTATCAGATGCAGCACCAAGCAGACCTATTTTATATAAAATAAATGAGTTATAAAAATACAATTGAATTCGCACAAAAGCTAGATGCAAAAGATGAATTGAGAAAATACAAAGAAGAGTTTCATATTCCATTACAAAAAAATGGAAAGGAACATATTTATATGTGTGGAAATTCTTTAGGATTACAACCTAAAAGAACTAAGGAATTCTTAAATCAAGAGCTAGAAGATTGGGCAAAATTTGGGGTAGAAGGACACTTTCACGCACAGAATCCTTGGATGCCCTATCATGAATTTTTAACCGATAGTTATGCCAAAATAGTTGGAGCCAAAACTACTGAAGTAGTTGCTATGAATACCCTTACTGTAAACCTTCATCTCATGATGGTTTCTTTTTACCGTCCTACTGAAAAAAGACATAAAATCATCATTGAAAAGGATGCATTTCCTTCTGATATTTATGCAGTAGAATCGCAAATAACTCACCATGGATTTTGTCCTGATAGTTCTTTAATAAAACTTAAACCCAGAAATGGAGAATCTGTAATAAGAACAGAAGATATTCAAGACATTATCGAAAAAGAAGGGAATGAGATAGCTCTGATTATGTTGGGCGGAGTGAATTATTATACCGGACAAGTTTTTGAATTTGAGAAGATCACAGAATTAGCGCATTTAAAAGGAATAAATGTTGGTTTTGATTTGGCACATGCTGCAGGAAATGTAAAATTAGAACTCAATAAATGGGCAGTTGACTTTGCAGTTTGGTGCTCTTACAAGTACTTAAATTCTGGCCCTGGATCTGTAGCTGCAGCATTTGTTCATGAAAAACACCATAATGATAACTTACCAAGATTTGCAGGATGGTGGGGGCACAATAAAGAAGATAGATTTAAAATGCCAGATGACTTTACTCCTATTACCACTGCAGAAGGTTGGCAATTATCTAACCCTCCTATCCTATCCCTAGCGGCAATTCGTGCTTCACTTTCTATTTTTGATGAAGTTGGCATGGAGAAATTGGTTTCTAAATCAAAAGAATTAACAGATTATTTCATGTTCCTCTTAGATGCTATTGAAAGCGATAGAATTGAAATAATCACTCCAAAGGAAAGAGGTTGTCAGCTTTCGATAAGAGTTAAAAATGGAAATAAAGAATTGTTTGATAAAATTACGCAAAAAGGAGTTATTGCTGATTGGAGAGAGCCGGATGTTATTCGTATTGCTCCTGTTCCATTATACAATAGCTTTACAGATATTTTTAATTTCTATTCAATTTTAAAACAGGTATTATAATGCAAAAAGAAATTACAATAGTTGGAGCAGGATTAGTTGGGTCTTTATGTGCTTTGTATATGAGTAAAAGAGGTCATAAAGTCAAGATTTTTGAAAGAAGAAAAGACTTGCGGTCTGAAATCATTACTGTTGGAAAATCCATCAATTTAGCACTTTCTGAGAGAGGCTGGACAGCACTAAAAAAAGTAGGAGCAGATAAGGAAGTCATGAAAATCGCAATTCCCATGTATAAAAGAATTATGCATGATGTTGAAGGCAATTTGACCGAACAAGCATATGGAAATGAAGGTCAAGCGATTTATTCTGTTTCTCGTGCTCAACTCAATGTTTTAATGATGAAGTTAGCAGAAGAAAAAGGAGCTAAACTTCACTTTAACGAAAAATGTATAGATGTAAATTTTCAAAAAAATACCATCTCTTTTGAAAACACTATTTCTGAAAGAAAACAAACAATTTCATCTGATATTATAATTGGAGCGGATGGCACATTTTCAACTGTAAGAAAACAAATGGTTAAGCAACATAATCATGATTATGAGTATACTGAAATAGAACATGATTATAAAGAATTACTAATTCCTTCTGGAGAAAACGGAAAGCATTTACTCGATAAAAACGCACTACATATTTGGCCAAGAGGTGACTTTATGGTTATTGCTTTGGCAAATTTAGATGGAAGTTTCACCTGCACTTTATTTGCTCCTAAAAAAGGCGCTAATTCATTTGAAGGATTATACAAAAAAGAGAATGTTGAAGAATATTTTAATTCTATTTTCCCTGATTTTACTGCTCTCGTTCCTAATTTGTATGAACAGTGGAATGAGAATCCAACTTCAAGGTTAGGACTTGTAAGAACGTATCCTTGGCATATAAACGATAAAGCTATATTAATTGGGGATGCTGCTCATGCAACCGTTCCTTTTTATGGGCAAGGAATGAATGCAGGATTTGAAGATTGCAGGATTTTAGATAAACTTTTAGATAAACATGAGGATAACCTTTTGTCTTGTTTTAATGAATTTTCAAAAATGAGAAAGCCAAATGGAGATGGTGTGCAAGATTTATCCATGCAAAACTTTATAGTAATGCGAGACAAAACAGCTGATCCTCAATTTTTATTGCAAAAACAGATTGAAAAGAAGTTCGCTAATTTGTATCCTGATAAGTGGATTCCTCTATACTCCATGGTAAGCTTTAGCAACATTTCTTATGCTGAAGCATGGGAAATTGGCATGAAACAAGAGAAATTAATGCAAAAAGTGATGCAGACACCAAATATAAAAAATGTGTGGAAAACTGACAAAATTATGCAAAAAATGCTACAATTGGTGTAAATAATTGCATTTTTATGTAAAATAAGGCCATTTATAATCAAAAAGAAACTAAAATTGTAAAATCATAATTGAACATAAATGAATAAAAATGCACAGAAATAACAAAAAATGTTTAAAAAACACCTAAAATCACAATAAAATGACAAAAAATAAAATATTTATTATTTCTTTACTTTTTTTGTTTTCTTGCCAAAAACAAGAGCCAAAAACAATCATACTCTCAAAAGCATCCAAAAACTACGTAAAATGGATGAAAGATAAAAATACGATTATTCTAGATGCCTACACCATAAAAAATACAGATTCCATTTTGCAATTAGCAGACGGAATCATCTTAACTGGAGGAGAAGACATCAATCCTTTAGAATACAATGACACAACTAACATAAAAGTTTGTGGCCCCATTAATTACCAAAGAGATACGCTTGAACGTAAACTTTTTGACTTTGCTTTTGCAAACAAAATTCCACTAATTGGGGTTTGTAGGGGTATGCAAATGATAAATGTCGCAAGCGGAGGAACACTTTATGGTGATATCCCCACTGAAATTGGAACAACTGTTATCCACAGAAATAATGGAGAGGTCAATCATGAAATTGCACTATGTGACACCTCTACATTAATTTTTCCAATAAATACTGATACAATAATGGTCAATTCCTGGCATCATCAAGGGCTGAAAGACATTCCTGCTCACCTAAGTGTAATTGCCCGATCTTTTGACGGTTTGCCTGAAGCAGTAGTAATGAACAAGAGCCAACATCCTTTTATGATTGCTGTGCAATTTCATCCTGAGAGATTAGGAAAAGATAACCCTATTCATCAAACAATGCGTGCAAGCTTTTATCAAGCATTAGAAAAATAAGACTAATACAAACTTGTTTTATTGAAAATTAAATCAATAAATTTCATTTAGTTAATAACATCCTATTAGATTTGCAGGCTAATTTATATTGATGTTCCAAGATATCTTATTTACTTTTTTAATCAGTCTTTCTCCATTTGGAGAAGCTAGAGCAGGAATTCCTTATGGAGAATTAAATGGCTTGCCTATTGTTACTACTTTTTTGATTGGTTTAGCAGGAAATTTATTAGTGTTTCCCCTATTTTATAAATTCATTGAAGTATGTAATAAGCATTTGCTTAAAAATAGACTCTACAAAAAAAGCGCTATACAGCTCTCATTAAGAGCAAGAGGAAAATCAAAAAATGTAATTAAAAAATATGGCGTTTGGGGACTGATGCTGTTTGTAATGATTCCTCTACCAATAACAGGAGCATACATTGGAACCATTGCCGCTTATATATTTGGGATAAATTATCAAAAATCACTCTTAGCTATTAGCAGTGGAATTACTATCTCTTCTATTCTTGTAGCGACCTTTATGTTTATCGTATAAATCTAAATTATACTATCTTTGTACGCCTATGCAAGGAAAGAAAACAGCACTTATTATATTAGACGGCTGGGGTCATGGTGATAAGACAAAATCTGACGCTATCTATCATTCCAACACTCCTTTTATAGATTCCCTTTATGGTAAATACCCAAATTGTGAGCTTAAAACTTTTGGAAAGCATGTTGGGCTTCCTGAAGGTCAAATGGGTAATTCTGAGGTGGGACACCTCAATATTGGTGCTGGCAGAATTGTATACCAGGATCTAGCCAAAATCAACATGGCATGCAAAGACAACTCCATTGCAGAAAAAGAACAGTTGCAAAAAACTTTCAGTTACACAAAGTCGCACAATAAGGCACTTCACCTTATTGGATTAGTTTCAGATGGAGGAATTCATTCCCACCAAAAACATCTGTACAAATTATGTGAATTAGCACACAATGTAGGAGTTGAAAAAGTGTTTGTTCATGCTTTTACAGATGGTAGAGATTGTGATCCGAAAAGCGGATTAGGATTTATTCAAGAACTAGAGCAAAATCTGCATGGTGCACAAATCGCTTCTGTGTGCGGAAGATATTACGCTATGGATAGAGATAATAGATACGAACGCGTTAAGCTTACCTATGATTTACTGACTAAAGGGACTGGAGAGCAATCACAAGACTTATCTCAAGCCATTCAAAAATCATATAACAATGGAGTAACAGATGAGTTCATCAAACCCATTGTGCATATTGATGAGAACGGCGACCCTATTGGATCAATTCAAGAAGGAGATGCTGTAATATGTTTCAATTTCCGAACGGATAGGTGTAGAGAAATCACCACTGTTTTAACACAAACCAACATGCCTGATTTTGATATGCAAAAACTCAAGCTGCATTACACTACCTTAACCAATTATGACGATACTTTCCAAAAAGTGAATGTTATTTTTGATAAAGACAAGATAGAAAATACTTTGGGAGAAATAGTAGCAAATAATGGCCTAAGCCAAATTCGAATTGCAGAAACAGAAAAATATCCGCATGTTACTTTCTTCTTCTCAGGGGGTAGAGAAGCAGTCTTTGATGGCGAAAAAAGATTGATGGTGAAGTCACCAAAAGTAGCTACTTACGATTTACAACCAGAAATGAGTGCGCCTGCAGTAACCTCAACCACAGTATCTGAATTGGACAAAGGAACAGCTGATTTTATATGCTTAAACTTTGCTAATCCTGATATGGTAGGGCATACGGGTGATTACAAAGCTATTATGAAAGCAGTGGAAACAGTAGATGCGTGCACACAAAAAGTAGTGGAAGCTGGACTTAAAAACGATTATGCTTTCCTTATAATTTCCGATCATGGAAATGCAGATTTCGCAATCAATTCTGATGGCACACCTAACACAGCTCACAGTACAAACTTAGTGCCTTGTTTTGCGCTTAACACAGGTTTTCAAAACATAGAAAACGGAAAACTAGCAGATATTGCCCCTACTATTCTAAACATTATAGGAGTTAACATCCCACAAGAAATGACTGGAAAAATTTTGACAAAATAATTATGGAACACATCAATAACTATATTAACGAACATAAAGATAGATTCATCAACGAATTGATTGAACTTCTAAAAATTCCTTCCATCTCTGCTGACCCAGCATATAAAGCAGATGTTTTGAATTGTGCGGAAGCAGTGGCTAAAGCATTAAAAGATGCAGGAGCGGACAATATTGAAATATGCGAAACCGCAGGCTATCCTATTGTTTATGGTGAGAAAATCATAGGCACAAATCTACCTACCGTTTTGGTGTATGGACACTATGATGTACAACCGGCTGACCCGTTAGAACTATGGAAAAGCGGTCCATTTGAGCCTGTAATTAAAAAAACAGAGATCCACCCTGACGGTGCGATTTTTGCAAGAGGAGCCTGTGATGATAAAGGACAGTTTTACATGCATGTAAAAGCCTTTGAGTTGATGATGAAAACAGATAGTCTTCCTTGTAATGTAAAGTTTATGATTGAAGGTGAAGAAGAAGTCGGTTCAGATAATTTGGGCACATTCGTTAAAGAAAATAAGGAAAGATTGAAATGTAACACCATCTTGATTTCTGACACGGGAATTATTGCCAATGATACTCCTTCTATTACAACAGGCTTAAAAGGATTGAGTTATTTAGAAGTAGAAGTAACAGGCCCCAACAGAGACCTACACTCGGGACTATATGGGGGTGCTGTCGCAAACCCAATCAACATATTATGTGAAATGATTACAAAGATGAAAGATGAAAATAACCACATCATGATCCCGGGTTTTTATGATAATGTACTAGAGCTTTCTCAGGAAGAAAGAGCTGATATAGCTAGAGCTCCATTCTCTATAGATAGATATAAATCTGCTTTAGATTTATCTGATATTCATGGAGAACAAGGGTATTCAACAATGGAAAGAACAGGTATTCGACCTACTTTAGATGTGAATGGAATTTGGGGAGGATATACAGGTGAAGGCGCTAAAACAGTCATTCCTTCTAAAGCTTTTGCTAAGATTTCAATGCGTCTAGTTCCTAACCAAACGGCTGAAGAAATCACAGAGAAGTTTACTAAATTCTTTGAAAATGCTGCTCCTAAATCAGTTAAAGTAAAAGTAATGCCACATCATGGTGGAGAACCCTATGTATCTCCCACCGATATACCAGCTTACCAAGCAGCAAGCAAAGCAATGGAAAGGACTTATGGCAAAAAACCTGTGCCTGTCAGAAGCGGAGGAAGCATTCCTATTGTTGCTTTATTTGAGACTGAATTGGGGGTTAAATCTATTTTAATGGGATTCGGCTTGGATTCTGACGCTATTCATTCTCCAAATGAACATTACGGAATTTTCAATTACTTAAAAGGAATTGAAACAGTTCCTTATTTCTTTGAAAATTTTACAAAAAAGTATTAAATAAAAGAAATGAATTACCTGTTTGAAGAAAAGCAAAAACTCACACAATGGTGGCTATGGGTTACATTACTCTCATTTCCAATAATAGCATTTGAACCATTTGAAAATAATCCTATAAATTATAATCATGTGTTAATTGGTATTGCAATTCCACTTTTATTTTACCTTTTGGAACTTAGGATAAAAGTAAATGCAGAAGGGTTGCACTATCAATTTTTTCCTTTTCACTTCAAATCTCATACCATAAAGCCAGAGGAAATTGAAAAAGTGGAAGCTTTACAATACAAACCATTGGCAGAATATGGAGGATGGGGAATCAAATATGGATTTAAAGGGAAAGCGTATAATACTAGTGGAAATTTAGGAGTAAAAGTTTATTTAACTAATGGTAGAAAGATTCTTTTTGGAAGCCAAAAACATAAGGATTTAGCAAAAGTATTAAAGCAAATTACGAAACAATAATCAAAAAATAATTTTTCTTCCCTTTTTGAACTAAAATATATTTCCCATTTAAAAGATCTTTTTCAGAAAGTTGAAATTCTTCTGTTATCCTTTCTTTATTAATACTTACCGCATTGCTTTTGATCATTCTTCTTGCCTCACCCTTTGATACAAAAACGTGAGTTTTTTGTGTAACAACATCCAAAATTCCTAAGCCTAGATCTGCCTTTTTCATCTCAAATTGTGGAACTCCCTCAAAAACAGAAAGGAAAGTTTCTTCATCCAAACTTTTTAAATCCTCAGCTGTAGATTTTCCAAACAAAATATTAGATGCTTTTATCGCCATATCTAAATCCTCTTGAGAATGCACTCTTGTGGTTACTTCCTCTGCAATTGCTTTTTGCAACAATCTTAAATGAGGGGATTGCTCATGTTCAGTAATCAATTGATTTATTTCTTCTTTACTTTTAAGCGTAAAGATCTTGATGTAACTATTTGCGTCTTCATCAGAGGCATTAAGCCAAAACTGATAAAATTTGTAAGGAGATGTTTTTGTTTTATCTAGCCAAATATTTCCATTTTCTGTTTTTCCGAATTTTCCTCCATCCGCTTTTTGAATGAGTGGTGTGGTCACCGCAAAAGCTTTCCCTTCTCCTTTTCTTCTTACCAATTCTGTTCCGGTAACAATATTCCCCCACTGATCAGAACCGCCTAATTGTACTTTGCAGTTTTTGTTTTTCCATAACCAGTAAAAATCGTATCCTTGCACCAATTGGTAGGAAAATTCTGTAAAACTCATGCCACTTTCCAACCTGCTTCTGACAGAATCTTTTGCCATCATATAATTTATAGAAATGTGTTTTCCTACATCTCGGATAAAATCCAAATATGAAAAATCTTTAAACCAATCATAATTATTTACTACCTCAGCTGAGTTTGAACCAGAATCAAAATCTAAAAACCTTTCTAATTGTTTTTGCACACATGATAAATTATGATTAAGCGTTTTTTCATCTAGTAAATTTCTTTCTTTACTTTTTCCAGAAGGATCTCCCACCATTCCAGTTGCTCCGCCAACAACCGCAATAGGCTTATGTCCGGATCTTTGTAAATGAACCAATATCATAATCTGAACCAAAGATCCAATATGTAAAGAATCAGCAGTTGGATCAAATCCGATATAAGCAGCGGTCATTTCCTTTTCAAATTGCTCCTCAGTTCCGGGCATGATATCGTATATCATCCCTCTCCACTTTAATTCTTCTACAAAGTTCATTTAATCTAATTTTTGTCAAAAATATAGAAATAATCTATTTCCTTACAACTAATAACTACAAACTAACAAGTAAATGTATCTTTGCGTTATGATATTTATTACAGGAGGAACAGGCTTAGTGGGCTCACATGTTTTGTTGAAATTATCACAAATTGGGCAAGCATTCAAGGCGCTTAAACGGACTAAATCTTCTCTTGAAATTTGTCAAAATGTGTTTCGTTATTATGGAGCGCAAGAGTTATTCAAAGAAATAGTTTGGGTTGAGGGAGATATAAACAATATCCCTTCATTAGAAAAAGGGATGCAGGATTGTGAACAAGCAATACATTGTGCGGCTATGGTATCTTTTCATCCTTCTGAAGCAACATTAATGCGAAAAATAAATGTTGAAGGCACAGCAAATGTGGTCAATGTAGCACTTACAAATGGAATAAAAAAGTTGGCTTATGTCAGTTCTATTGCAGCATTAGGGCGCAATTCCACCAATGAAAAAGTTGATGAGGAGTGTCATTTCAAAGCTACCAAATTTGACAGCAATTATGCGCTAAGCAAATATTATGCCGAACAAGAAGTTTGGCGCGCTTCACAAGAGGGGCTTGATGTAGTAATTGTAAATCCTTCTTTAATTTTAGGTCCAGGAGATTGGTCAAAAGGCAGCTCTCAAATATTTCAAAAAATCCATTCAGGATTAAAATTCTACACCACAGGAAGCACTGGCTATGTAGACGTTGTTGATGTATCTGAAAGCATAATTCAATTGCTATTTTCTGAAATAAAAAATGAACGCTTTATTGTGAATGGGAAAAACCTAAGATATAGAGATTGTTTCGAAAGGATTGCACATGCGCTTAACAAACCAACAGCTACTATAAAAGTGACACCTCTATTGAAAGAAATTGCTTGGCGCATGGAATCTATTCGGTCATTTTTCACTGGAAAGAAACCCTTGGTCACTCAAGAGACTGCGAATTCTGCAATGAGAAATAACACCTATTCAACTGCTAAAATTCAAGAAAAAATTGCATTTGAATTCACCAATATTGATGCAACAATAAAAAAATATTCCGATTGGTTTCTTAAGGATTTAGATTAGTTCTTTCTTCTGTAAGCTGTTCAAGAACTATCGCATATATTTCTTCTAATTTTTCAGGATTTTGGGAATAATATGATAATGTATTTTTAAATTCTTCTTCTGAAATATTATAAGTATAGTAGATATCACGATAAGCATTTGCTAAGTTGTTCTTTACATTATCTATTCCTTTTGTTTTCTGCAATTCAAAATTTGCTTCACACAAATGGACCTGTTTTAGGATATTTACAAAAACTTCTTCAGCTAATATTCCTTCAGGAAACTCCTTATTAGGAGCAGAACATGCTAATAGAAAAAAACAAAAAATCAAAGCTTCCAATTTCATTTCACAAATATATTGTAATTAATAAAGTGATTTATGTATATTTGACAAATTATTAACCAAACAAAATAATTAAATATGAAAAATTTATTGTATCTATTTGTTGCAGGAGCTTTATTTGTTTTTACTTCTTGTGGGGGAGGTAGCGCAACTTCAGAAGAAGCTGTGACAGAAGAAACTGTTGAAACAGAGAGTTCAGATGTAGCTCCTGAAGATGCTCATACTCATGAGCATGATCATTCTGATGGCGAATCACACAATCATGATCACGATCATTCTAACGAGGAAGATCACGATCAC
>MDTB01125224.1_pt1 | contig 49779 bp, 39 predicted proteins | sample 811161 | NCBI WGS metagenome assembly MDTB01 (sample SAMN05326650, study PRJNA326480) | marine metagenome | isolation source: seawater | place: Mediterranean Sea | collected 2009
GTCGGTCTTGTCTTTGGCCCGGTCAATCCAAGACTGGAGGGGGCTGCCTTCAGCACGGATGGCTTCGAGCATTTCGATGACCGCTTGGTTGGCGCCGCCATGGAGTGGACCCCAAAGGGCCGACACCCCTGCTGACACGGAACTGTACAAGTTTGCCTGAGACGATCCCACCACACGGACCGTGGATGTGGAGCAGTTCTGCTCGTGGTCTGCGTGCAAAATGAACAGCTTGTTCAACGCCGACTCCACGATGGGGTCGACTTCATAGTCTTCCGCAGGGACCCCCCACATCATGTGCATGAAATTGCCGACGTAGCTCAAGTTGTTTTTGGGGTACATCGTGGGCAATCCAACGTTGTGCTTGTATGCTTGGGCAGCCAAGGTGGGCAGCTTTGCAATCAAGCGATGGATGGTCAAATCGATGTCCGTGATGTCGCGGTTGGGATTCTGAGATTCAGGGTAGAACGTCGACAACGACGCCACCATGCTGCTTAACATGCCCATGGGGTGTGCGCCGAGGGGGAACGCGTCGAAGAACCGCTTCATGTTCTCGTGCACGATGGTGTGGTGCGTGATGCTGTCGTTGAAATAGGCGAGTTGCTCCTTGTTGGGGAGGTCGCCGTAAATCAGCAAGTAGGCCACTTCGATGAAGGAGGCCTTCTCGGCCAATTCTTCGATGGCGTAGCCTCGGTAGCGCAACACACCATGCTCACCGTCGAGGTAGGTGATGCCGCTCTGCGTGGAACCTGTGTTCTTGAAGCCAGGGTCCATGGTGATGTACCCTGTGCTGCCGCGCAATTTGGAGATGTCGATGGCTTTCTCGTTTTCAGAGCCAGTGATGACCGGGAACTCGTATTCCTGGCCATCCAGAATCATGCGTGCAGTTTCGCTCATGGGAACGTGGTGTAGGGTTGAAGTGTCAAGCAATGCAGACGTCTGCAGTCAGGCGTCCTTGCGTCGCAAAGATAGGGGGAACTGGGGCCTCGAAGGCGCCTGGCATCACCGCCAGGTGTACTCGAAACTGTCGCGGTATTGTTCCCAGGCTTCTTGTCCTGCCCCGGGCTGGTAAGCCTCGTGGAAGAACTTGAGGTACAGCTCCATTTGGCCAGGCTGCTTGTAGCCACTGATGGGCGCAATCACGCCGGCTTTCTCGTCGAAGTACACGAGCGTCGGGTAGGCGTTCACCCCGAGGGCACGGGACAATTCATGCACGCCGTTGCGGCCGCGACGGTTGGGGTCATACGTGGGGTTGCTGTACGTCTTGCCCTCGAACTGAACGTCGCCAGGTGACTCCGCATCGAACTTGACGGCGTAGTAGTTGGCGTTGACGTAGTTGATCACGTTCGCGTTGGTGAACGTGTTCGCCATCATCATTTTGCAAGGCCCGCACCATTGGGTGTAGACGTCCATCATGATTTTGCGGGGCTCCTTCTTTTGGGCTTCCACAGCCTCTTCCAGGCTCATCCACTGAATGCTTGCCGCCTGGCCCAATGCCGCACTGCAAACCACCATGCACATCAAGGAGAAAAAGAGATTCCGCATGGCTGCAATATCGCAAAGAAAAAGGCGCCCGAAGGCGCCTTTTGAGAATCTTGTGGTCCAAAAGTCATCGCTCAGGCAATCATTGCTCTTTTTCTTCCACGCCGTGAGTCAAAGGCTCCAGTTTGTTGCGCAACAAAAGCACAAGGAGCCCCACGCCCACGCTGGTCGCGGCGATGCCTGTGAAAATGGTCATTTCACCAAGGGATTGAGACCACTCTCCGAGCAATCCCGCAAGTTTGCTTCCAAAACCAGTCATGGCGAAGTAGACACCCATCATGATCGAGGCGTATTTCATCGGAGCGAGCTTGGTGATGAAGGATAGGGCCACTGGAGACAAGCATAGCTCGCCGATGGTGTGAAAGAGATAGGCCAGAACCAACCAGTACATGGCGGAGGACCCAGTGGCCTCATACTGCGCTGTGGCAGCTGTCATGAAGAAAAATCCTGTTCCCATGACAATCAGACCGACGATCATTTTGAAGAGGGAAGTGGCTGTCTTGCCCTGGAGTTTTCGATTCGCCCAGTATGCGGCGACTGCAGACCCAAAGAAAATGATGAACATGGCGTTGATGGACTGGAACCAAGAAGCGGGGACCATCCAGTCGCCAATCAGGCGGTTGGTTTTTTCCATCGTGTAGATGTTCATCAGGCCGCCTGCTTGTTCAAAGGCGCCCCAGAAGAGGATGACCAACAGGAAGGAAATCAAGAGGACGACAATGCGGTCTTTTTCCTCTTTCGTCAAAGGGGCATCCATCGCTTTTGAAGTCTGGGTGGACGCGCCCAAGTGGTTGCCGACGTGGGACAGGTATTTTTGTCCCCACATGTATTGCGCCACACCTAAGGCCATGCCAATTCCTGCCAAGCCAAAGCCATAGTGCCAGCCGTACGTTTCTCCGACATACCCCACAATCAAGCTTGAGAGGAAGGCCCCCAAGTTGATGCCGATGTAGAAAATGGTAAAGCCCTTGTCGCGGCGAACATCACCCTGTTGGTAGAGGCCTCCAACCATGGTGGAAATGTTCGGTTTGAGCATGCCCACACCAAGGACGATGAAAACAAGGCCTGCGTAAAACGCAGTCAAATGCTCGATGGCCAAAACGCTGTGGCCAATGAGCAGCAAAATGCCCCCGATGGTCACCGACTTTCGTTGACCTAGAAATTTGTCAGCGAGGTAGCCGCCGGGAACACTCATCACGTAGACCATCATGGTGTACCAGCCATACAGAGCCAAGGCCTCGCCTTTGGACCAGCCCAACCCGGGGTTGGCCTCGGTGGTTTCGGCAACGAGGTAGAGCACCAAAATGGCGCGCATTCCGTAGTAGGAGAATCGCTCCCACATTTCGGTGAAAAAAAGGATGAACAAGCCAATGGGATGGCCAAAAAGTTCTCTTTGGTTCGGAAGGGTCGTTGTAGACATGTGACTCAGGTGTTTTGAGGTTTTCCTAGGGTAGATCGATTGTGTGTCGGCTTAGAAGTGGTCTTTCACGAAGTCCATCATCATGTTGAAGAGGTGCAGTCGGGTGTTGCCTCCGTAGATGCCGTGGTTCCGGTCGGGATAGACAAAGAAGTCAAAGTCCTTGTTGGCGGAAACCAACGCGTTGATCATCTCCATGGAGTTTTGGTAGTGGACGTTGTCGTCGCCCGATCCGTGCACAAGCAGGAGCTCGCCTTGGAGTTTCTCGGCGTGATTCACAGGACTGTTGTCGTCGTAGCCGCTTTCGTTTTCTTGAGGCGTTTGCATGAAGCGCTCTGTGTACACTGTGTCGTAGTAGCGCCAATTGGTGACGGGGGCCACAGAGATGCCGGCGTTGTATACGTCGGCGCCCTTGGTCATGCAAAGCAAGGTCATGAATCCGCCGTAGCTCCAGCCCTGAATGCCAATTCGCTCAGCGTCCACAGAGTCCCACGTGCCAAGGTGTTCAGCCAGGTCGATGAAGTCTTCCGTTTCCAATTTCCCGAGCTCCTTGTACGTACTGTGCTCAAACTCCCGGCCGCGGTACTGGGTGCCGCGTGGGTCACATGACACCACCATGTAGCCCTCTTGGGCCAAGTACTGGTGCCACAAAAATGTCGACCCGCCCCAACTGTCGTTGACGGTGTTGGCACCTGGTCCGCCATAGATGGCGACGTACACAGGATGCTTTCGGCCGGGCTTGTGCCCTTGGGGCATCATCTTCCAGCAATTGAGCTCGACGCCCGCGTCGTTCGTGAAGGTGAAAAACTCTTTGTCGACGGCGCCGTGCGCGACCATGGCTGAACGCAGCCCTTCGTTGTCTTTCAAGGTGCGGATGACTTTGCCATTCCTGTCACGCAGGGTGTACACCGGAGGGGTGTTCGCCGTGCTGTGGTTGTGGATGCTGTAGTCGAAGCTCGCCGAGAATTCATCGCCGTGGTGCCCGGGCGACTTGTCCAACGTGGTCATCCGGCCGCGCATGTCCACGTGGCTCACGTGGTGTTGGGTGGCGCCCTGCATGGACGACGTGAAGTGGATGCGCTTGCGTTTGGCGTCGTATCCCAAGACGTCGATGACGTCCCACTCGCCACGGGTTAGTTGATTCTCCGCCCCATCAAAACCAAACACATACAGGTGGTTGTGGCCGTCTCGCTCAGAGGTCATCACAAACGACTTGCCATCGGCCAAGAACGTCAGGTTGTCGTTGATGTCGATGTAGGTCTTGCATGTCTCATGGAACACCTCATGGACACCCACCTTGTCGCCTTCAGGGTCGTCAGTCAACAGAAGACGCAGGTCGTTTTGGTGCCGGTTCATGGTGAACACACACAAGACCTCCGCATCCTGGGTCCACTTGATGCGAGGGATGTAGTACGCCGCTTCCGGCAGGCTCACTTCCTTGGACATGCCCTCGGCCAAATTGAAGATGTGCACCGAGACCTTGCTGTTGTCCTCCCCGGCTTTGGGGTATTTGAAGGTGTACGGGTCCGGGTAGAGGGATCCGTACACGGGCATGTGGAATTCACGCACCGCAGATTCGTCGAATTTCAGGTAGGCCAGACGTTGGCCGTCGCCAGACCAAAACAGCGCTTGGTCGTCTCCGAATTCCTCTTCGTACACCCAGTCTGTGGCGCCGTTGATGATGTGGTTGAATGTGCCGTCTGTGGTCACGGTCACCTCGTCTCCAGAGGCCAAGTCGGACACAAAGATGTTGTTGTCCCGTACAAAGGCCACCTTGTCGCCAGTGGGGGAGAGTTGTGCGAGGCGCTGCTTGCCGCGGCTGAAGTCGGTGACGGGTCGCGCCGGGGCGGACGTGGTCATGTCGTAGACGTGGAAGTTGGCGAAAAAAGAATGGCGGTAAAGTCCCTCGCTTTCGGTGGTCAACACCACAAACCGCTCGTCGCTGCTGAATTCGTAGCTGCTGAACCCAAGGCTGGCGTCGTCAAACGCCGCCACCGACGTCAACAAGGTGTCCACAGGTTGACCTGTTTTGTACGACCACTTCACAATGCACGAACCGAGGTCTGCATCGCGTTCTTGGGTGGTGTAATGTTTGCCGTCGGCCATGGATCGGATGCCCCATACATATTCAGTGCGAAACGTGCCGCTCGCCCAAATGGATTCGTTGCTGAAGGAGGCTTCCTGACCAAATGAAGGAAGACACATGGTGGTCGCCAAGGCCAAAGACGTGGCGTGAATAACTCGCGTAAAGGAGTGCATGTCGTGCAAGGTTACTTTTGACAAGCGCCCAAGATAACGCAACGCGCATGGAACAGTTGAGACACGAGCACGGGTGGAATCCTGAAGATTTGAAGTCCCTCCTCGCCCCTGAACGGGTGCATTTGGGAGAATCGGCCAGGCGCGACCACGCGTCGGACGAGACAGAGGATTTGCTGTTTGTGCCGGACGCGGTGTTGGAGCCCACGAGCACGGCAGAAGTGTCGAGAATCTTGGCCTACGCCCACGACCACAATGTACCGGTCACCGCCGCTGGCGCGCGCACAGGGTTGAGTGGGGGCGCGCTTCCCGTGCACGGGGGCATTTTGTTGAGCACCAGACGCATGAATCGCATTGTGGCGATCGACACCTTGAACCACCAAGCGGTGGTGGAGCCAGGGGTGATCACCGAGGAATTGTCCAACGCCGCCGCAGGCCACGGATTGATGTACGCCGTGGACCCTGCGTCCAGGGGAACGTGCACCATCGGAGGCAATTTGGCGGAAAACAGTGGAGGGCCACGTGCGGTGAAATACGGCGTGACGAAGGACTGGGTCCTCAATCTTGAAGTTGTGATGGCCGACGGCACGGTGATGCAAACGGGTGCCAACACGTTGAAGAATTCGACGGGCTACAATTTGACTCAGTTGATGGTGGGAAGTGAAGGCACTCTGGGCATTGTGACCCAGGCGACGCTGAAATTGCTTCCGTTGCCCACGCACCAAGCGTTGATGTTGGTCCCATTCAAGTCGGCCCGAGACGCGTGCGCTGCCGTGGCAGACTTGTTCCAAGCCGGTGCAGTGCCGAGTGCCCTGGAGTTCATGGAACGCGACGCCGTGCTGTTGGCCCAAGCCTTCACCGGCGTCCACGAACCTGAGTTGCAGCCGGACGACGAAGCGCACTTGTTGATCGAGGTGGACGCTTTTTCGCAGGACGATCTCATGCCCCAATGCGAGCGCATGCTTCCCGTGCTGGAGCGGTACAACGCAGGAGAAGTCTTGTTTGCGGAGAGCGCCGCTGAAAAGGAGAAGCTTTGGTTCCTGCGAAGGCGCGTCGGCGAAGCCGTGAAGGCCGAGAGCGTTTACAAGGAGGAAGACACCGTCGTGCCCCGCGGGGAGCTGCCAGCCTTGTTGGAGGCGGTGAAATTCTTGGGCAAGGAGCACGGTTTCCGCTCCATCTGTTACGGACACGCCGGGGACGGCAACCTGCATGTCAACATTCTCAAAGACGGCATGGACGACGACGCATGGGAGGCCATGATGAAGGTGGCCATTCGGGATTTGTTCACGCGTGTGGTAGAGTTGGGCGGCACGCTCAGCGGGGAACATGGCATTGGTCTGGTGCAAAAAGATTTCATGGACGTCGCGTGCAGCGACCGGGCCTTGGACGTCATGAAAGGCATCAAAGCCACCCTCGACCCCAAAGGAATCTTGAACCCAGGGAAGATCTTTCCGTCGTGAGACGGTGTGACTTGACCTAGGTGACGTCGGGCGTGCGAAAATGCGCTGTATCTTGGAGTGGCGGTAACGGTGCACAAAAACATTGCTCCATTGCCCCATTGACCTCATGAAGCGTTTTTCATTTCTTCTTGCCATGACTCTGTGTGCCCAGCCTTGGGCCCAAACGGATTGTGACTACCAACCAGACGTTGACCCAGATTGGGCCATCGGGGTGACTGACATCTTGGCGTTGCTGGGGTTGTTTGGGGAGGTCGATTCCGACCAGGACTACATTTGGGACAGCGACGACCTGTGCACAGACATTGAGGCCTGCAACTTCGCGTCAAATCCGACAGAAGCTTGCCAGTATTTGGACGCCTTGGGCGTTTGTGGCGGTGACTGCATGGCTGACGCTGACGCCGATGGCGTCTGCGACGATGTGGACGACTGCGTAGGCGAGTACGACGCTTGCGGCATCTGTAATGGGCCAGGTGAGGTCTACGAGTGCGGATGTTCTTACATTCCAGCAGGTGACTGCGACTGTGACGGCAACCAGCTTGATGCCTTCGGAGTTTGTGGTGGGGCAGGAGGAATTCCTCAATTGCTCGTTGGTTCATGGAGGTTCAGCACCGTTCAGGGTGCCGTTAGCATTGGTCCTAGCCCATACAGCTCGGATTGGTTCGCGAGTGGAGCCAATGGCTTGCAAGCAGCTCAGTACGACGACGTGTACACGTTCAACGCTGACGGCACGTTGACGACCGACTACAATGGAAGCATCATCGACGCGTTCAACGGTTACAGCGAGCAGGCGTACGGTTGTGCCGGAGTGCCCATCTCCTTCTCGCCGAGCGGAGGTACTTCAGGTGAGGATCAATTCTCCTTAATTCCCGGCGCATGCAGTTGTCCTTTCATGGGGACCAATGACGGGGGGTTGCACTACGACATCGTCGAACTCACAGCCAACACATTGCGTATTCACACCATGGTGGACGACGTCAATTGCAATCCAAATCCGGCTGGAGGATATTTCACCTACATCTTCACCCGTGTGGCCTATGGGACCGGTGGAGGTGGCCCTGGCACCGATGGTGAAGGCTATCAAGGTGCTGACAGCTATCCCGGCATGACGCTTGTGTGGTCCGATGAGTTTGAAGGTGCCACGATCAATACCAACAATTGGACCTATGACATAGGTGACTGGGGGTGGGGCAACAACGAGTGGCAGAACTACACCAGCTCACCCAACAACAGCTCTGTGTCCGATGGGTATTTGACCATCACCGCGCGCCAGGTAGGTGCTGGGTACACTTCCGCACGAATGAAGTCGGTTGACTTGCAAGAATTCCAGTTTGGGCGCATTGACATCCGAGCGAAATGCCCAGAAGGACAAGGCATTTGGCCTGCGCTTTGGATGCTTGGTGCGAACTTCCCCGAAGGGGGATGGCCGCAATGCGGTGAGATCGACATCATGGAATTGGTCGGCCACCAGCCGAGCACGGTTCATGGGACCGCCCATTGGGGAAGCAACCCGAGCGTTCACCAGTACACGGGAGGCAGCATCAACCTTCCCAGCGGACAAAAGTTCAGTGACGCATTCCACCTGTTCTCGGTGGTTTGGGAGCAGAACAGCATCACGTGGTACATGGACGATCAGCAGTACTACAGCATCAACAGCTCCCAGATGAATGGGCAGCCCTACCCGTTCAATGCGCCGTTCTTCTTCATCATGAACATCGCAGTGGGCGGCAACTGGCCTGGGTATCCCGATGCGTCGACGCAGTTCCCACAGACCATGATGGTTGATTACGTGCGTGTCTTCCAATAAGCGGCACGATAAGTCCAGTGTGTCACCCACTCGGAGTTGTGAAGAAGTGACACATTGTTTCATACAGGATGTCGGAGTGGGGTGGTAGTTTGGCTCCCCAAACCAACCAACTCATTCGAGCCATGGCGCACGATCTTTTGAAAGGAAAAAAGGGCATCGTCTTCGGAGCCCTCAACGACATGTCCATCGCTTGGAAAGTGGCGTTGGAAGCCCATGCACAGGGTGCTGAAATTGTGTTGACCAATGCGCCTGTGGCCATGCGCATGGGAGAGATCCACAATCTGGCCAAGTTGTGCGGCGACGCTCCGGTCATTCCCGCCGACGCCACGAACGAGGATGATTTGCAGAAGTTGTTTGAAGGGGCCATGGAGCACTTCGGCGGCAAAGTGGACTTCGTCTTGCACAGCATTGGCATGAGCCCCAACGTGCGCAAAGGCAAGCAATACACGGACATCAATTACAAGTTCCTCCAAACCACGTTGGACGTGAGCGCCATCAGCTTGCACAAGACCTTGGCCACCGCCAAAAAGCTCGACGCACTCAATGAGTGGGGAAGCGTGGTGGCGTTGTCCTACATCGCCGCGCAGCGCATCTTTCCGGATTACGGGGACATGGCGGATGCGAAGTCATTGTTGGAGAGCATCACACGAAGCTTTGGATACCACTACGGCGTGGCGAAGAAAATCCGGGTGAACACGGTGAGCCAATCGCCCACAGTGACGACCGCTGGCAGTGGGGTGAAGGGCTTTGACGAATTCATCAGCTACAGCGAGGCCATGTCGCCCTTGGGCAACGCGGACGCCCAATCGTGTGCTGAGTATTGCATCACTCTGTTCAGCGACCTCACGCGCTACGTAACCATGCAAAACCTCTTCCACGACGGCGGCTTCTCCAACACGGGGGTCTCCATGGAAGTCATCTCCAAGTTTGGCCCAGAGGGGGCGTGAAGACACTTGTGAACCAATGAAAAAAGGACGCCTCAAGGCGTCCTTTTTTGCTTCACGTGGTCTGTTCTCCCTGAGGGAGCGTCATGCCTTTCCAGAGGCTTCTGCGCCCGACGCGTGCAGAGATGAAATCGGTTTCCAGGTTCCATCCTCGCGCAGGGCTGTATTCCCGGCCGTAGAAGATGATTTGGAGGTGAAGCTTGTTCCATTTCTCCTTCGGGAACAACCGCTTGGCGTCTCGCTCGGTTTGCTCCACCGATTTCCCGTTCGACAGCTTCCATCTGTGCATGAGTCGCTGAATGTGAGTGTCCACGGGGAAGGCCGGGATGCCAAACGCTTGACTCATCACCACTCCAGCGGTTTTATGCCCCACGCCGGGGAGTGCCTCCAGCGCTTCAAAATTCGCAGGCACGTCTCCGCCGTGCTCCTCCACCAAGATTCGGCTGAGCTCTGAAATCGCAGCGCTTTTCCGCGGGGACAACCCGCAAGGCCGAATGATTGCTTTGATGTCGGCCACCTTTTGGACCATCATGTCCGCGGGGTTGTTGGCCAATGCGAAGAGCGCAGGTGTCACTTTGTTCACGCGTTCGTCGGTGCATTGTGCTGAGAGCAACACGGCCACCAACAGGGTGTAAGGGTCGGTGTGGTCGAGTGGCACCGGGGTTTCAGGATAGAGCCGCTCGAGTTCGGTGACGATCCAACGAACCTTGTCAGACTTTGTGGTCAGTTCACTCATCCGGTACAAAATTGACGTCCCACAAAAAAGCGGGCATGTCCCGTGTGAGCATTTCGCGCTTTTCCTTCTCTTGTCCGAGGGAGTCAAACGTATGAAGGTGCACTTCGTTCACCTGGTCGTCGAATTCAGCAAAGAACATGGTGTTTGTCGCATGCCACGGTTCGGTGCCTTTCAGTGGCATGGGGCGTGATTCCAGGTAGAGGTAGGACACGTCCAGCTCAACTTCTTTGCCCACCCATGTCATCTCGACAGGGGCGCCGTCCACGTGAATGGTGACATGTTGTTGGAGCCATGCGTCAATGGCGCTGTCGGCGCCGCTCCACTCTTGATCGTCTCCCAGCCAAAGGGGGTGACCTTCCTCAAGCCCGGTGTGGTGCCGAATGGCCAGCTCGAGGTCGTCGGTGAACACGCGCGCGGTGGCTTGCAGGGTCAGGGCTTCTTGATTCCAGTGCACGTCGGTTCGCGAAAAATGGAAGTTGTGCGCAGGCGCTGCCGCCAAAACGGCCACGATCCCGATTCCGCACAAGAGGCCAAGCCACCGACGTGACGTTGTGAATCGTTTGACGAGATCGGTTCCCTGTGCACCCATGTTGCAAATGTATCTTTCAACCATGGAAGATGTGTTCAAGCAGGATGTGGTGGCGGAACTGAAGGGAAGGGTCCAAGAGGCCCAGCGCGTGGTCATCACTGCCCACCGCTCGCCGGATGGCGACGCCATTGGCTCATCTTTGGCACTTCAGCACCTGCTCGCGCGAGTGGATGTGCCGTCTCAGGTGGTCATGCCCGACGGCTACCCTGATTTCTTGAATTGGCTTCCGGGTCAAGATGACGTCCAATTTCACGACGTTGACCCAGAGGTGTGCGAGTCGTCTTTGCTCGAGGCTGAAGTCGTGTTTTGCTTGGATTACAACGCACCGTCCCGCGCAGGGGGGCTAGGGCCTGCTGTGGCCAACGCCGCGTCCCAAGAGGGGACGTACGTGGTTGTCATCGACCACCACCAGCAGCCAGAGGAGTTCGCAGATTTGCTGTTGTCCGATCCGTTGACAGGCAGCACCGCTGAATTGATTTACCGCTTGACTTTGGCTTGGGATATGGCCGACGACATCCAAGCCGACATGGCGTCTTGCCTGTATTGTGGACTCATCACAGACACCGGAAGCTTCAGGTTTTCATCGGTCACCCCGCAGACCCATGCCATGGCTGCGCATTTGTTGGGGACCGGCATGGACCACAGCAAGGTGCACAGCTTGATTTACGACGCTTGTCGTCTGGATCAGATTCGTTTGACGTCCTACGCGCTGGGTCAAAAATTGCAGGTCTTCCCTGAATACCACAGCGCGATTGTCAGCTTGAGCTTGGATGAACTCATGCGTTTTAACGCCCAAAAAGGAGACACTGAAGGGCTTGTCAACCGAGCGTTGAGCATTGAAGGCATCCGCTTTGCAGTGTTCGTGAAAGAAGATGTGGACCGCGTCAAAATGAGCCTTCGCTCGACAGGTTCCTTCAGCGTTCGGGACGTGGCTGCCGACCACTTCAATGGAGGCGGCCATCACAACGCCGCTGGAGGTGCATGTCCTGGGGAATCACTGGACAGCGTGGTGTCCCGGTTGATTGGGTTGTTGCCCTCCTATGCCGCACAACTTCAAGATGAAGGCTGACTTGAGGTGGCTCTTGCTCTTCACAACGTTGTGGAGCGCATGTGAGCCACCGCGTGCAGTCCCCCCAAACATGCCCAACGCCGAGGCACGGGCCCAAGCCACCCGAAATCGTCTCCGTGCGTTCAATGCTGCCCGCTTTGAGCGGGAGCGTCACGAAGTCGATTCTTCCGCCCACGCGAATGCACTGCACGCCAACGCTCTGCCCGGCGGAATGTGGCTGTGTTTGGAGGGTGAGGATGTTGGGCTTTTCGAAGAACATCCTGCAGCAGGAGATCGTGTGCAGTGGGCGTGGGTGGGCCTGGGCCTTGGTGGCGACACGTTGACATCTGGAGAAGAAGACTTTTTGGTCGAGAAAGACGCGTTGCCTCTGTGTTTTCATGAGGTGGCCAAAGCCACACCATGGGGTGGACAAGGTCGATTCTGGACCACGTCAACGACGGCCTTCGGGGCATCGGGCATCCCTGGTGAAGTCCCTCCGTTCACGGCGTTGGAGATTCACTTTTCCCAGCGCCGTCCGGTTCTTGATGCATCTTGGTTGACTGAAGTCCAACAAGGGGTCCTTGAGGAAGGTGTCTGGTTGAAGGCTTTTGTGAAGGAAGCTGCACCTGATGCTGAACAACTTGCAGACCTCCCTGTGTGGGTCGATTGCATCGATTGCGCTTTGACTGAGCCAGGAGTCGGTGCAGTGCGTTTGGACATCCTCACTGTCGACGCTCAATCCATCCTGGAAGGTGCGCAAGGCAGGGAAACCACCCTGGAGTGGGTGCGTGGCACCCCGGACCAATTGGTGCCCGCCTTGGAGAAGGCGTTGTTGGCCCATCCAGGTGCTGAGGTGATGACCGTTTGGACGACTTCAGAACACGCCTTCCAAAAGAAAGGAGTGCCCGCTGCGGGCGTCAGACCTCGAACACCGGTGCGATTTGATGTTCAGGTTTCTCCAGGGTGGTGAGGATCAGGAGTCGGCTTGCCACGACGCCACCCAACCTTCGGCGGCGGCATTCACCATGTCGTAGACCTGGCTGAATCCCTCTGTGCCTTCGTAGTAGGGGTCAGGAACCTCACCGCCTTGCACAAAGCGCTTGATTTTGGCCAAATGATTGTCCTTGTCTCCTGCGAGTCTTTGGGCGTTGGCCAGATTGGAGTTGTCCATCACCAAGATCCAATCGAAGCGTTCGAAGTCTTTGCGCACCAGCTGACGTGAGGTTTGTTTTGAGATGTCGATGCCGTGTCGCTGCATTTCCTGTTGAGCTCTTCGGTCCGGGTGCTCGCCGGCGTGGTGGGCGCTCGTGCCCGCGGAGTCGACTTTGCAACGCAGCCCGCATTGTTGGATGTGATGGCGAAGGAGTCCCTCGGCCATGGGGGAGCGACAAATGTTGCCGAGACACACGACCAACACATTTTTGGGAGTCTTGCTCATGGCCCGAAGATGGCACAAAAAAGCCCCCGCAGATGCGAGGGCTAGATCGATTGTGAATCGCCTGACCAATCAGTGAATGGCCAGTTTCTTTTCGAGGTCTTCCAAATACTTTCGGAAGTGCTTGTCGGTTTCGCTCAGGTTGTTGACTGTCCGGCATGCGTGAAGCACCGTGGCGTGGTCCTTGCCACCGCAGTGCAATCCGATGTTCGCAAGCGAAGACTTGGTCATCTTCTTGGCGAAATACATGGAAATCTGTCGAGCCTGGACAATCTCGCGCTTGCGCGTTTTGCTCTTGAGCAATTCGATGGGCAGATCGAAGTAATCGCAAACCACCTTCTGGATGTAGTCGATGCTGACTTCGCGCGCAGTGTTCTTGACGAATTTATCAATCATGTGCTTTGCCAAATCAAGCGTGATTGCCTTGCGGTTCAAGCTGGCTTGGGCCACCAGAGAAATGAGTGCTCCTTCCAACTCGCGCACATTGGTTGTGATGCTGTAAGCCAGGTATTCAATGACTTCCCGTGGGAGTTCGATGCCGTCGGCGTACATCTTTTTCTCCAAGATGGCCATGCGGGTTTCCAGAGAAGGCACTTGAAGGTCGGCACTCAATCCCCACTTGAATCGGGACAGGAGGCGTTGCTCCATGCCTTGCATTTCCACCGGGGCTTTGTCTGAAGTCAAGACAATTTGCTTGCCGGTTTGGTGCAGGTGGTTGAAGATGTGGAAAAAGACATCTTGGGTCTTTTCCTTGCCGCTGAAGAATTGCACGTCGTCGATTATCAGCACGTCCATCATTTGATAGAAGTGGCTGAAGTCGTTGACCGTGTTGTTTCGGACGGCGTCGATGAATTGGTGTGTGAAGCGCTCTGAACTCACGTACAGCACGGTCTTGTCCGGCTGCTGGTTCTTGATCTCCAGTCCAATGGCGTGGGCGAGGTGTGTTTTGCCCAAGCCGACACCTCCGTAAATCAGGAGAGGGTTGAAGGCCGTTCCGCCAGGCTTGTTGGCCACGGCGAAACCCGCGCTGCGTGCAAGACGGTTGCACTCACCTTCGATGAAGCTGTCGAACGCGTAGTTGGGATTCAGGTTGGAGTCAATGTTCAGCTTGCGCAATCCTGGAATCACAAATGGGTTTTTGATGGGGGCGGGTTCTCCCACAATCGGCATGGACACTTCCGCGTTTCGAGTGGCGCGCACTTCGGTGGTGGGAACGTTCACTGTGTAGGGGCTGCTGGAGACCCCTTCGCGGGCGTGCTCCATAATGATGCTGTATTCCAAACGAGCGTCCGCGCCGAGCTCTTTGCGCACAGTCTTACGCAACAAAGAGACGTAGTGCTCCTCAAGCCACTCGTAGAAGAATTGCGAGGGAACTTGAATCGTGAGCACATTGCCATCTAGCTTCACCGGCTTGATGGGGGCAAACCAAGTCTTGAACGCCTGATCGTTGATGTTGTCTTTGATGACAGTCAGGCACTGGGCCCAAACGCTGGCGTGGTCTTGGTTCATGCAGAGAGGGTGAAAAAGGTTCAACTGGTTGGTCTTCAAACACCCTTGGAGAAGGGGGTTATTCGTTAACAACCGAGAAGGCGAATTTTGGGATAAATCTCCTCAAAAAAAAAATTCAAAGGCCTTGATTTTTGACGAATTCTAACAGGTGAAAAAACCAGGGCATTACTCAGTTTTATGTGGTGAAAAATGAACGTTTCATTCCCGATTTGCATCTTGCAGTCATGGGAATGTTCATAGCCACGGTTGCAGGGCAAGTGCACGTGCACGACTTGCGGGTAAGGTACGCAGACACAGACAGAATGGACATGGTGTACCATGGGGCATACGCGGCTTATTTGGAGGCGGCACGTGTGGAAATGTTGCGAGACGCTGGATTCGTTTATGCCCAAATGGAACGGGAGGGGACGTTGTTGCCGGTGGTACAATTGGAGCTGACGTACAAGAAGCCCGCTCGTTACGACGAGGAACTTGAAGTGCACACCCACATTGTCCAGCCGCTCACGTCCAAGCTGGAACTGCACTGCGAAGTGCGTCGCGGCGAAGACATCCTTGTGGTGGGCAGGGTGGTCTTGGTGTTTGTGGATGGTTCTTCGGGAAGGCCCAAGCGCGCGCCGGAAACTTTGTCCCAAACCATGTCCGAGATGGGCTTGGTGTGGTCTTGAGTAAGATTCAGGATGACAAGGCCTGTCGGACGAGGCTGTCAATGACAGGGATGACGTTGTCCCAAGAAAAGGATTCGGCTTTTTGGCGGTAGGCTTGGGGCGTTGTCGGCCAAGTCCTCCACGCTTGATTCTGGAGCGCATCCAGCCACATTTCTGGGTCCATGAATAGGTGCCCGTCGGGCATGGTCTCCGGGTAAGCGTGCGATTCAGGCACCCACGGCATTACTTCACATCTCATGGCTTCCACAACTGCCAACCCGAAGTACTCTTGCTTCGGTGCCAAGGGCGCCGCGGTGCTTCGCCATAGCCACTGAATGTAGTCCTCCTTGGAGTCGGCATACCCCCATTGCAAACACCGAATTCCCATGTTCTCGCGCATCGCTTCCCAGCCTTCAGGAAGCCTGCCTTTGGATTCTCCCAACACCACAAACTTGGCCGGGATGTCGCGAGCAAGGATGTTGTGGACAAGGCCCATCCAAGCGTCGGTGCCTTTGTCCCATGACCAGCGCTGGTTCCAAAGAAGCACCGGTACGTCGCATTCAGCCCAGTTGATGGGGGTGTCGGGTTTCATTGCATCCCAGCCTTCAAAGTCCATCCCCAAGTGCACCACATGGCTCTGTACAGCGATGCGTGCAGCTGGACGGGACAACCTCGGCTTGGGCATTTTGGACATCCACGCATCGACCGCCTCCAGAAACACATCGCGGTGGTGGGCTGAATTGAACCAAACTTGGTCCGCAGCAAGGGCGCTGGAGACATTGATGTAGCTGTAGGCCAAGTCACGTCCGAGATTTGGGTCGTTGTCGGTGGGGGACCACGGGAACGTCAATTGGTTTTCGTGAAACATGACCACGCACTTGACGCCATACCACGTGGCTGGCAACAAGCCTTTGAGTTGTGCGAGGTCGCACATGTCGGTGGTGAGGAGCACATCGGGTGGAGAGGTGTCCTGCAATTCGCGAGCCCAGATCGCCGCAGCGCCTTGCATCCGCCATTTCCAATGGTTGGCAGGAAACGTCTTGAGTTCCACGCGATGTCCCTGTTGGGAGAGTCCGTCTTGGACGCCTTGGCTCCAGGCGGCATGGGACCCGCCATGAAAGGGGTCCAACAAAAGAATGTGCGCGCAGTCGTTCATGGAGCCAAGTTTTGAAAAGGTACAACATGCCGGGCTCGCCAGGGGATGGACGCGCTTGGCGCAAGCTGGGGTTGCCGGCGTCGTGCCATGCGCTCACCCATGCAGAAGCCACGAGATGGCTGGTTTCGCAAAATCTGGGCCACGTGCGGTGACCGGTCAGGCTGTCCCAGCAGCTCAGCGCCTCGGGACTGGGCAGCATGGACAACGTCCGCCCACGACGGCGCAACGCCCATCCACGCATCTGGGTTAACTGGCGCCACTCGGCTTCTGCCGCGAGCACGAGTGGTACGTCTTCGTGGCTCTTTTGCAAGATGCTCCAGGGGTCCCAGAGGGGGTCGTAGTCGGGCCGAGCCTCTGACAGGTCGCAAGTGTGTGAAGCCATCAGGTGCTCGACATTGTGCGTCTCCCACAAGGCGTGGATGCCAGTTTGGTTGGTCCGTTGGCCGTCGTAGTTCCCGGTGGTGTGCAGCGGCACGTGGGCGTCGGCCAAATAGTGCCCCAAATCGGCGGCGGTGCGCAGCACGTCCTCCAAGTCGGCAGGGGTGGAATCCGTGGCCGCCATCAGGCCCACAAGCTTTCGGTACGTCCAAAACAACTGCCATGGCAACACCCCAAATCTGCGAGGATCCAGGGTGCTGTCGCAGGCGGTCACCATGGCTTCGTAATCTTGCCACCTCATTCCAATCGGCCCATGCGAGCAGGAGCCCTCCGGCCACGCCTCAAGCACGTCGTCGAAGTCAAGGAAATGTCGCGGCGCCTCGAGGCTGTCGTTGTGCTTGCGGGCGTCGGCCGAAGTGGCGTGACGCACCAACAGGGTGGGGTCCCCACCCCATGCATCTTGGAGGTCACGAGGCAATTGGGTCCAAGCCTTGGCATGGATGTGTCGATGGGGGGAGAACCCCCAACCCGTCAGCAGGGCGGAAAGGACGCAGGCGATGGCGCCTGCAAGGATGTCAAATGGACGTCGGTTCATGGTTCAGACGAACCAAAGAACCGTTTTTCAAGATGGGTATCGCCCTGCAGTTGTTGGGCGTTAAGCAATACTTCACGTCCTCGTTCAAATTGAGCTTGCGCAGCCGCCTTCTGTGTGAAGAAGCCTTCAGGAATGAGAACATGTTGTCGCGCGAGGAGCGAAACAAAAATTTGGCCGCCACCGTGCTGTCTTCGTTGGCGTAAAACTTGCCTGAGGCCAAGCAGAGTTCCGCGATGGCCCCTCCACAAATGGTGTCTTCCAGGTTGAACTTGTCCTTCCATCCCGACCCCAGGACCAGCACGTCGCGTTCTTGGTCAATGAGCCAGGCACAAAGGGCGTCGAGGTTGTTCAACGCGCCCACCACCACGGTGGACTTGTCCTTGGCCATGTGGATGGCCTTGGTGCCATTGGTGGTGGTTAGCACCACCGTTTTGCCTTTCAGCTCGGGGTCCATGTAGCTGTAGGGAGAATTGCCCATGTCAAATCCTTCCACGATTTGTCCCCCGCGTTCCGCCGCCACGATGTGGCCTTGTTCTTTGTGGGCTCGGGCTTCTTCCAACGTCGCCACCGGTATGATTTCCCCCACACCATGTTCTATGGCGGTGCAAATGGCGGACGTAGCCCGCAGCACATCCAAGACGACCACGAGGTCAAAGTCTTGCTCGTAAAGGTGGTACTCGCCGGGCGAGAAGCAAACTTCAATGCGGTTCATGACGTCGTGGATGTGGGTTCAGGAGGTCAAAAAGGGAAACTTCACCACGTGGCAGGCCACCTTTTTGTTTCGGATTTGGACAAACAAGTCCGTGCCCAGCGCGGACACATCTCGGTCAAGGTAGGCCATACCGATGCCATGACCCAAGGAAGGGGACATCGTTCCGCTGGTGACAGTCCCCACGACTTGGCCTGCCGCGTTCACCACGTCGTATCCCTGGCGCGGAATGCCCCGGTCGTCCATGACCAGCCCCCGCAGACGTCGCGGGGTGCCGTCGGCCTTGTGCGCCTTGAGGGTCTCGGCGTCCACAAAGTCTTTGGTGAACTTCGTGACCCAGCCCAACCCTGCAGAAATGGGCGATGTGGTGTCGTCGATGTCGTTGCCGTAGAGACAGAACCCCATTTCCATGCGCAACGTGTCGCGCGCGCCGAGTCCGCATGGCGGCACACCGGCGTCCAGCAGGGCTTCCCAGATGGCAGCCACCCCTTCGGGCGCCACGTAAATCTCCACGCCGCCTGCGCCGGTGTAGCCAGTGGCCGATACCAAGACGTCATTCCCAAGAAGCGTGCCTTCTGTGAAGGTGTAGTAGGTCAAATCTTCCCAGGGCTGACCGTCCTTCCGCGTCGGGGACATCTGCCCCAAGACGCCTTGAGCCTCTGGGCCTTGCAGCGCGATCAGCGCATGTCTGTCGCTGACGTCTTCCAGCGACACGTCGAAGCCTTTGTCGGCGACTTGGGTTTGAATCCAAGCCCAGTCTTTTGCACGGTTGTTTGCGTTGACGACAAGCATGTAGCGGTCTTCAGCAAGTCGGTACACCAACAAGTCGTCCACGATGCCGCCTCGGACGTTGGGCATGCAGCTGTACTGAACCTTGCCGTCGAACAAGCTGCTGGCGTCGTTGCTAGACACCCACTGGACCAAGGCCAAAGCGTCTGGCCCAGACACGAAAAACTCGCCCATGTGGCTCACGTCGAACATGCCGACGCGGTCGCGTACGGCGTGATGCTCTTCCTTCAGCCCGGCGTATTGCACGGGCATGCTGAAACCGGCGAAGGGGACCATCTTTCCTCCCGCCGCAATGTGCGCGTCGTGGAGGGGGGTGAGTTCAAGTGGGGGTGTCTCCATGGCGCGAAGGTAATGAGGCGGCTTCCGGCCCGAGGTGGAACACCACGTCGAGGATTGACCTCCCTCCGACAAATCCCAACCGGTCTTCGAACACTTGGGGATAGGGCGCGGTGGACGCGCTGCGCCACAGCTTTTTCTGGCGCCAGTCCTTGCCGGGTTCCCCTGTGAGGTAGGAAGAGGTCAGCTTGGGGTGGTCTTGGCCAAGCCATGTGCAGGCCAAGGCGGTGGAGGCCAAGGCCGCCTCAAGCCAAGAACTGCCAGGTTGAAGGTGGTCGCGCGACCAGCGTTCCACGTCTTCCAAGTAGTGCTCGAAGAACGGTGCGCTGCCGCAATTGGTGCGCAGGGGTTTGAGCAAGACGCCCGGATGAACCTTGTCGGTGAACAAAATGTCGTGCAGCCCTCTGCTGGCCGCGCCGCGTCGGTGCACAGGCACCGTGACAAAACAAGGTCCTTGGCTTTGGACCAAGGCGATGCGGTTTCTCAGGCTTTGTTTGACGTAGTGCTCGTGTTGACAAACCAAGGTGTCCGACTTTCGGGCCACGTCAAACCACGCGGATGGAGGAAACAACGCCGCAGGAAGGATGGCCCAGCCGCCACTCACTTGACGGTCTTCATCATGCGGTCCCACCGGATTTTGGCCTCGCCATGCTGGGCTTCGTTTTGCTTGCTGAACCAAATGAACGACGCCCGTCCCACGATGTGATTCTCCGGCACAAACCCCCACATGCGGCTGTCGGCCGAGCGGTGGCGGTTGTCGCCCATCATCCAGTACCCGTCCATGCCGAAAGTGTACGTCGTGGCAGGTTCCCCGTCCAAGGTTACTTGTCCATCGGGGCGCTCCACCAAGTCGTGGCCTTCGTATACGGTCATCCAGCGGCGGTAGAGGTCCAAGTTGCGCGGAGTCAGGTCCACCGTGGTGCCTGCCTGAGGCAACGTGACAGGTCCAAAGTTGTCTGGGTCCCATTCATTGAATTCGGGATCCCAGACGTTGGGGAACATTTCCAGACGTCCCCTCCGGTGGGCGTTGCTCATGGGTTCCACCGACACGGCCAGGGTGTTCATGGCTTCCACCTCCTGTTCTGTCAGCGCCATGACCGCGGCAATGCCTTCCGGGATGGCGCTCACCGGGCCAAGGTCAAGTTTGGTCAAGCGGAGTTTTCTGAACGCATTCTGTGCTTCCGCTTGGTTGGCGAACACCACGCGGTGTTCCATCTGCAGTCCTTCCGGGTTCTCAACCGCTTTACCGTTGATGTGAAGTTGGCCTTCAACCACGCTCACCGTTTCTCCTGGCAAGCCCACGCACCGCTTCACGTAGTTCTCCATCTTGTCGATGGGGCGCGCCCGCAACCCAGGAGATTTGGCCGCTTGCTTGCGGGCCTTGTCCATGTACATGTCTGGGGCCAAAGAGAAGGTTTGGACGTCGCCGCCCGCCCGGCGAATGCCTTCACGGCGCAGGAGCGCTTGCGTGTCGTGCCCCACCAACACCGGGTCGACGTACACCGTGTCGCCCAGAGGGAAGCTGAACACCACCGCATCGTAGCGCTTCACGCCCCGCCAACCCGGGAGTCTGGTGTATGGCGTGGTGAACCAGCTGGTGTAGCTCGGGGTCAGGCCTCCGGGCAGGGCGTTGTGGATGAACGGCATGGACACGGGGGTTTGGGGCAACTTGGGGCCGTAAGCCGTCTTGTCCACAATTAGGTAGTCGCCCACGAGCATCGACCCCTCCATGGAAGGCGTGGGGATGGTGAAGGGCTCGACAATGAGCATGCGCAGGGAGCCCGCGACCACGACGGCCCACAAGAGGGCTTCGCTCCATTCCCGGGCTGTGGACTTGCGCGTTTTGGACCAGTCTCGTTTTCCCACCCAAGCTTGGTCCTGTTGCCTCAACTCCCACAGAGCCCACCAAGGGAGGGCGCCAAACATCCACTGGTCTTTCGTGGACCTCTTGCCAAACGCCAAGCCCAGTTCTACGTGCATGATGGTCATCATGAGGAGGTTGATGCCTGGAACAAAAAGGAACAAAGCCCAGTGCTTGGGACGTTCAATCAAATCGAGCCAAGACAAAAAGTGCAACCCTGGCAACGCCCCCTGCCATGCAGGGCCGTCGGGGCTTTTCCGCTTGATCAACACCGGCAAGACGGCGAGTTGCACCAGGATGGCCAGGGCCAAGAGAATCCAAGGAATGAGATGCATGGTCAGAAGAGGTCAGTCATGGTGTAAACGCCGTGGTCGTCGGCAAGGTGTTTGGCCCAAGTCCAGCGCAAGGCGAGGACAGCACCCTCCGCAAACCCTTGCCTGGATTTGGCTTCGTGTTGCAAAACAACGGCATCGTGGACGGAGTTCCAGGCCAACGTATGCAAACCCACCACGTCTCCCGTGCGTTCGGAAGTGACTTCAACCGGATCGGGCCAACCTCCCTGTTCCACGTGGGATTTCAGCGTCAAGGCGGTCCCTGAGGGGGCGTCCTTTTTGTGGGTGTGGTGCACCTCGTGGATGGAGGCATCGTAGCCCTCAAGCAGCGCAAACACGCGGGCCGCTTCTCGGGCGATGAGGTTTGTGGCGTGCACCCCGGGGCTGAAGTTTGTGCTCCAAAATACGGACGTGCCGCACTGAGCCGCCGCGACACGGACCTTGTCAAGGTCTTGATGCCATCCTGTGGTGCCGGTCACCACGGGCACGCACGCGTCGATGCACCGCGTCAAGTTGCCCACGGCGGCTGCGGGCTCGGTCGCCTCGAACACGATGCCGTCTGGGGACCAGCCCATGCCAGCTTGAACCTGAACGCCCATGGATCCTCCAGCGTCGGACCAAGCGCGGGCCACTGCCTGCCCCAGCTTTCCGGCGCCGACCAACGCGAGGGGTGGCATGTTGGAGGGGAGGGGGAGTTGAGTCATGGCATCGGGGTTGCACGGCGATGAAGGGACCACGTGACCCGAACCCCAGGCTTGCCAAACACGGAGGTCAGTCCAGCATTTAAGTCGTCGGACGTGTCCAGGCCACGGAGCAAGGCGCCGGTGTTGGCGTCCAACACTTGAAGGCCATGTGCCAGCAAGATCGACAGGATGCTGAGGTCGCGGTTTCTTCGGTAGAAGAGGGCACGTTCCTCCAGCGCATTCTCGGTGTAGAAGTTTCCGAACTCGTCCCTGAGCACAGGCGTAGTGGAGGGGTCGTCGTCGGTCAGGGCGATGAGGTCGTCGAGGCTGGCCCGAAACTCTTGGACATTTCCTTGGGTGGACCACACGGCGTACCCCAGACCTCCCCAGACGATGGGGACCTTCCAGATTTGCCGATTCATGATTTGGCCCATGCCTGGGACACATGCTGCCCAAACCGTGGTGCGTTTCACGCGCAACGACGTGCTGTCAAGCGGCGCCTCTTGGCCGTGAGCCAACGGGGTCCAAACCATGCCCCAGCCGAGAACAAGGGCTCCAATCCAGGCGCATGCAAGCTTCAATACAGTCCCAGTTTGTTGAGGATGGATTCGAGGTCGGAAAGGTTCTGGTATTTTACGGTGATTTGGCCTCCGCCTTGGGCGGTGCGTTGGATGGCCAGTTTGGCGTGGGTGTCACTCAACTTCATCCGCAGACGGCCCAAGGCCAAGGTCTCGTCTTCACGCACGGTCAGACGCTGCTTCTGGGGTTTGGTTGAGGCGGTTCCAGAACACTTCAGTGCCTTCACCCAGGACTCGAGTTCCCGCACGCTTGTGTCCTCCGCCACGGCCTTCTCCGCCAGCGCCACTTGTTGGTACGACGCGTCGCTCCCAGACAATCCCGCCAAAGCTTTGGCGTGCCCCAACCCCAAATGACCCTCCCTCAACATGTGTTGGATGCGCATGGGCAAGTCCAAGGCACGCAAGTGGTTGGTCACCGAGGACCGTGCCTTTCCCACGCGCTTGCCCAGTTCCAGCTGAGTCAACCCGCAGTCGTCCATCAGCCGCTTGTAACTCAGCGCCACTTCCATTGGATTGAGGTTTTCACGCTGGATGTTTTCCACCAGCGCCATTTCCAGGAGGGTTTGGTCGTCGGCCTCTCGGACGTAGGCAGGCAAGGCGTCGAGCCCCACCATTTGGGCCGCCCGAAACCGTCGCTCGCCTGAAATGATTTGAAATTTGGAGGCACGCACCCTGCGCAGGGTGATGGGCTGGATGATGCCCAGCGCTTCGATGCTTTCTGCCAGGGCCTTCAGCCCGACTTCGTCAAATTCCTGCCGAGGTTGGTTGGGGTTGGCTTCAATGTCGGCGATGGGCACTTGACGGACCGCCGAGGCAGGCTTCGCACGGCCAGGTGTCGAGGGTGCAGAGACCGCCTGGAGTGTGGGTCGGGCGTCGCCCGTTTGACCCAACAAGGCGTCCAGTCCGCGTCCAAGCCCCTTACTGGGCGCCATGGCTGATGTATTTGTCTTCAGTCCGCATTTGGGTCATGTCGTTCTTCTGAAGCAGCTCGCGAGCCAGATTCAGGTAGTTGATGGACCCTTTGCACGAGGCGTCATGCAGGATGATGCTTTCGCCGTGGCTTGGGGCTTCCCCAAGACGGGTGTTGCGGTGGATGACAGTGTTCAAGACCAAATCCTGGAAGTGGGTGCGCACTTCTTCCACCACCTGGTTCGCCAAGCGCAACCGTGTGTCGTACATCGTCAGCAGGATGCCTTCCACCGCCAGGGATGGGTTGAGCTGGGTCTGCACAATCTTCACTGTGTTCAGCAGTTTGCCGAGCCCTTCCAAGGCAAAGTATTCGCACTGGACAGGAACCATCACGCTGTCCGCGGCCGTAAGAGCATTCAACGTCAGCAAGCCCAGGCTCGGGGAGCAGTCCAGCACAATGAAGTCGTAATCGTCGCGGACCTCTTCAAGGGCCTGGCGCAATTTGCGTTCTCGCTTGTCGGCGTGCACCAATTCGATCTCGGCGCCCACCAAGTCGAGGTTGGTGGGAAGGACGTCCAGGTTGGGAGAGGAGGAGGGGACGATGCAATCGCGCAAGGCCACATCGCCGGAAATCACCTCGTAGCTCCCCTGAACAACTTGCCGGGGATCGACGCCCACGCCGCTCGATGCGTTTGCTTGAGGATCGAGGTCCACGAGGAGGGTTTTGTACTCCAACACCCCCAAGCAGGCCCCCAAATTGATGGCTGTGGTGGTCTTTCCGACTCCACCTTTTTGGTTGGCTACAGCAATGATTTTTCCCATGGTACTCGGACTCTTCGAGTTTTAAACGAAGGTAGGGCCGAGATGGGGTGGAGGTGGGTGGAGTTATGCACAGGCCCGCCTCGCTTTATCAAAGATTCAGAGGTCGTCGAAGGCGATGTCTTCTTCGCTGTTGGAGCCGTCCTGGTTGGATGAATCCTCTTCAGAAGAATCCTCGCTTTCCTGCGCTGCACGCTCTGCGATGGGGTCCCTGTACTCTCCGGTCGCCATGAGTTCCTGAATCTTGTCCACCGCGTCCAAGAAGCCTTCTTCAAACTTCTCAAAGTCTTCCCGGTAGAGGAATATCTTGTGCTTGGAATAGCTCACGTTGCCATGGTCGTCGAAGCGCCGTTTGCTTTCGGTGATGGTCATGTACAGGTCCTTGCCTCGGGTGGATTTGACGTCAAAAAAGTACGTGCGCTTGCCCGCCCGAACAGGCCGTGAATACAACTCGTCTTGGTTTTCGTAACTCGACATGATGGAAAAATCTCAAGGTTGCTTGCCCTGAAGATAGGGCAAACGCCAACTTATCGCGCAAGCGTCAAGTGGCCTGCCATCTCTCGTGGATACCCGATTTGGTCGAAGTAGGCCACGTAAAACAGGTACACCCCATCAGGGCAATAGTGCTGCCCATCGTCGGCCCGTTGTCCCAGCCAAGGCTGGTCAGGGTCGAAGCTTTCAAACACCAATTCGCCCCATCGGTTGGTGATGCGAAGGTGGTATTGTGTGACCCCGCTGACCACCGGAAGCCACACGTCATTGACGCCGTCTCCATCGGGCGTGAAGGCCGTGGGGGCGTAGAAGACGGAGCCGGCCACACTGACCTCGCCTGTTGCGGTGGCCGCACACCCGAAGTCGTTCACCACGGTTTGGGTGATGGTGTAGGTTCCGCCGTCTTCGTAGATGTACTGCACGTAGCACCCTTCCAGACCATTGCCATCTCCGAAATTGTAGTAGCAGTCCACGTCTTGGTCTCCGAGGTATTCCACCCACACTTGCGGATTCAAGATGTCCACTTGGTTGGGGGTGATGTCGATGGCCGCTTGGGGCACGGGCAGCACTTCGATCACTTCTGTGCCAACCAGCTCCAAACTGCGTGGGCAGAATCCGCCTGTTTCCATCTCCAACGTGATGGGAAACGTGCCTGCCGAGGTGTACTGGTGGCTGGTGTTGGGGGCGTTGGACGTGTTCCCGTCCCCAAAATGCCACGTGTAGGTGGTGGGGGTCTCGGTGGTGCTCAGGTTGGTGAAGCTGACCGAATGCGGAGGGCACCCTGAGGTGGGGCCTGCCTCAAATAGAATGGTGGGCTCTGCGATGGCGGTGACCGGAACGCTAAACGTCTCCAAGCATCCCGTCAGCCCGGGGACGCTGGCCGTCAGGCTCACCTCGTACGTGCCAGGTGCGGCGTAAATGAGCCCGTCAACCACCTCGCCTTCCACGTCGGCAAAGGCCACTTCCCCACCGAAGTCCCACTCGTACACGGTGTTTTCGTCCACCGACGCGACACCTTCCATACTGAAGTAGTGGTCTTCAAAGCAGTCCGGCGTGGGGGCCACGAATTCCGGTTCCAGCAGGAATTGAATTTCAACCTCCGCCGTGGCGTAATCGGGACAGCTGAAATCGGCACCGGCGCTCAAGGTGATGGTGTAGACGCCCGTGTCTGGGAAGGTGTACGTCGGATTGGGGTCGGTGCTTGTCCCTGCCGGCAACCCTCCTTGTCCATCTCCAAAATCCCAGATGTAGACCTCGGCGTTTTCCGAGAGGTTGACAAAGTCAAATGTCAGACCGGTGCAGAATTGGTATTGGTCTTCCACCATGGCCAACGGATTCGCGGGGGAGTCGTAATTGAACGTCGCTTCCTCCGTGCAGCCGTGGTTCTCGATGTACACGATCGCCTCCCACGACGAGGCATCTCCATAGTTGATGTTGGATGGCGATTCCAGGTTGGACAATGTGGGTGACCCGATGCCAAAGTCCCATTGGATGTCGGCAAACTCGTCGATGTTGTTGCCCTCCACACTGAAATCGAAGACCTCATTTCCGTCCTCACAAGAGAACCCGTCCAACACAATTTGCGGTTCGACGGGTGGGTACACCATGTAGATGGCCTCTGAGGTGTCCGCGCAGGGCCAGCCAGGATTCACCACCAGGGAGACGATGAAGTCGCCTGCCGTGGGCCAGGTGTAGGTGGGCTCAAATTCGTCGCTCACGTCAGTGGTCATCCCTGGCACCCCGAAGTCCCAGCTGTAACTGGTTCCGTTCTGGGAGTTGTTGTCTAAGGTGAGCGTTTCGCCGATGCAAAGTTGCGCCGGGGTTTGATCCGCCACAAGGGATTGGATGTTGGGGTCGCACAAGGTGACGTTGAATTGGAAGTCCCGCATTGTGGTGCTCAAGAGCTCGCCGTCGCGGTATTCAGAGACACAAATGCCGATGGCGTACTGGCCTGGTTGGTTCGGCATGCCTGTGATCACACCTGTCACAGGATCGATGTCCATGGCTGGGTCGGAGGCGATGGGGTCTGTGGCGCTGTATCCGTTCAAATACAGCACATCGTTGTAAGGCGGTGTTGCCGGAGGGTTGGGAACGGGGCTGTCGTACCCGTTGCCACCACCGGTGCCTCCGCCGTCCAGCGGCGCGCAGAAGGAATACACGAGTTCGTCTCCGTCCGGATCGATCGCGCTGTGGTCCCAGGTGAAGTCGAAGTTGGCGCACACCGCCACGGGAGGCAGTTCCTGGAAGACGGGCGAGCTGTTGTTGGTGGCATCTGGCCCTTGGCTTGTGCCCGGAATGTGGGTCAAGAAGGTGGCGCCAGGATTCTCGGTGCCACCAAAGTTCTGAAGGTTGCTGATGGAGGGGTTCCTGCAGCAGCGCTGCCACATCAAATCCCAGCCGTAGTCGTTGGCAGGAAGCGTCACGTTGGTGCTGTAGATGGCCTGCTCGATGCACAAATCCGGGGGCGGTGTGCCGCAAGGGTTGCCCAGCACGACGGGCACGCTGGACACACTGGATTGTGTCAATGGAATGGTGAGCACGTCGTTGAAGCCGATGGTGCCTGATCCGTCCCACATGCCGATGTACACCTGGTCGTCAAACCCCGTACCAAGGGTGTTGGCAGGTCCGCAATCGCGGTACACCTTCAAGGTGATCAGGTATTGGTCGCCCCCGAGGTGGGTGTAATAAATCTCCCCGCCAACCAGGTGGGTGGCGCTTGCCATGAGCCCCACCGACCCAAGGACGGCGGCACACACACATTTCAGGAGTCGTGTCAAGTTCAACGGATGGAATGATATGTCCTGCAAGGCGACACCAAAAGTACGCACCGCGGAAAGGTAACCTTGGATGGCGGCAAAAGGTTGACTCACGGCGTGCGAAACACATGCAGGCTGCCGCGCTGCCGCTGGCCATCGGGTCGGATTAGCACCCACTGATAATGCCCATCTGGCACGCGGTCGCCGTTGGGGTATCTGCCGGTCCACACCAATTCCGATTGGGCGTTGGACGTGGTTTGGTCGGACCAAACTTCCACCCCGTAGCGGTTCAACAGGAGGAGCCTGGTGCCCTCCAGGTTCGACAGTCCCCGAATGCGGAACGAATTGTTGCCACCCAGGTCGTCTGGGGTGAAGACGTTGGGGATGTCGCAATTGCGCACGCGAACCATGGCTTCGGTCACAAAGCCGCACGTGTCCACCAAGCTCAGGGGTTCGTACCACGACACCGAAGTTGCCAGGGCTTCCAACCCATCCAACACCCAATGCTCCCCTTGCGGGGTGGCGTTGGCGAGCAACGGCACGCCGGAATCAGGGTTGTTCAAAATGGACACGCCGTTGTACAATACGTCTGCCACGGGGATGCCGTCGTTGTCTGCAGGAAATTCAATCGCCTCCAATGGGCACAGCGCGGTTTCTGTGGCGACGGGGTGCAGGACAGGAATGGTGTGAAGCAGCGTTTTGCCACATTGGTCGGTGATGGACAGCCCCACCAACGTCTCAGAGGCCAATTGCCCAGAGCCGTCGATGAAGAAAAACGTCGAGTCAAATTGGGTTGTCCAGGCTCCCGGAGCTTGGGTGGCGTTGCCCCAAGGGTCCCCGTACCATTCGTACATGAAGGGCCCGTATCCGGAAATGTCGTCGTATCCCAACGTTTGGGAACCGTCGTCTGCCAGGCACGACAGCGGCGCAGGGGAGGGGACAATGGGAATGGGGTCCACCAGCACCACACGTGCGACAGTGCTGGAGAGCTGGTCGCAAGCGTTCACGTAGTTGCACTCAATGCGCAAATGCTCCACGCCTTCCTCGAAGCCGTCGTCCTCCAGACCCAAGGTGATGTCGCTTGAGGTTTCGCCTGCAGCCATCACCACCTCATAAAAGTTCTCCTCAAAATCCAGCCCGGGGAAGGCCGACCCTGTCAACGTCAAGTAGGTGGTGTCGGTCATGTCGGATTCGGACTCCGGCCGTTCGATGGTGAAGCGGGCGTCGTTGCAACCCTCCATGACCACCGCATCCACCACCATCGCCTCGCCATCCACCGTCACGGCCATGTCGTTGTTGGCCAGCCAAGCCGCCATGGGAAAAGTCTCGCCATTGGGGTATTCAAGCAAGGCAGGCAATCCCAAGGCGTCATTGTAAGGCACGAGATTCACAAGCCCTCCCGCGGCGAACGGCACAGCGTCGGCCTCCAACACAATCTCAGTGGGCTCGCATGTGGTCACGTTGAACTGGAAATCGCGCCGAACCATGCTCAACAAAACCCCATCCCGGTACTCTTCCACACAAATGCCAATCGCGTATTGTCCGGGCATGCTAGGGGTGCAGGTGAGTTCTCCTGTGTTGGGGTCGATGCTCAACGACGGATCCGCCGTCATGGGGGTGTTCCAGGAGAAGCCGGCCACATACGGGACATCGACATAGGGAGGCGTGGTGGGCGGATTGGGTTGGGCGTTGTTGGGGTCACCACCCTGCTGTGGTGGACAAAGAGAATACACCAAGTCGTCTCCGTCAGGGTCCAAGGCGCTGTGGTCCCACACAAAAGGAAGGTTGCTACACAACGCGACGGGGGGCAATTCCTGAAATGCGGGGCTGCTGTTGTCGCCGTCCAGAACGTCGGTTCCTGGGATGTGCACCTCCAGACTCATTCCTGCATTTTCGCCGCCCCCGAAATTTTCGAGGTTCACAATTGTGGGGTTTCGGCAACACCGCTGGTAGACCAAATCCCAGCCGTACGGATTCGACGGCAACGTCACCGTGGTGGTGTAGACCGCCTTTTCGATGCACAACTCTGGCGGCGGGGTGCCACAAGGATTGCCCATTTCAACGGGCACGGTCGAGACGTTGGTTTGGGAGAGGGTCATGGTGATGACGTCTTCTGGACCGATGGTTCCTGTGCCGTCCCACATGCCCACGGCGGCGAAGGCGTCGAAGCCGGTGCCGTTGGTGTTGGCCGGGCTGCAGTCTCGGTAGACCGTGAGCACAATGCTGTATTCGTCGCCCCCTTGGTACACATAGTGAAAGTCGCCGCCCACCAAGTGGGTGCCCCAAGCCGATGGAGCAAGGGTCAGACTCAGCCATGCCAGCACCAACGCGCGACGCCAAGTGGGAGAGTGGTTGGGGTGTGGAGACATGGGGTCGAAGAACATGGGGTTCCTCACAAACTTAAAGGATGCCCCTTCGATTCGCCCTACCTTCGAGACGTGGAAGAACAACACGCGGAAGACGCAGGCCAGAAGGCCGCAGAAGAGAGGGTTCGTTTTGACGACCTCGAATTGCACCCAGACATTGAAGACGGCTTGTGGTCGATGGGATTCGAAACGGCGACGCCCATTCAGGGGAAAGCCATTCCCCACGCCTTGAAACGCAAGGATATCCTGGGCATCGCCCAAACGGGCACCGGGAAGACGGCGGCTTTTTTGCTGCCGACCATGGACCGTATCATGGACACGCCCAATGACGGCAAAGTCAAGGCGTTGATTGTGGTCCCCACGCGCGAGCTGGCCATCCAAATTGACCAAGCCGCCGAGGGTTTTGCCTACTACACCGGCATCACGTCGCTGGCCATCTACGGCGGCGGCACCGGCAAAGAGTTTGCCCAAGAGAAAAAAGCCTTGACCGAAGGGGCTGACATTGTCATCGTCACCCCGGGACGGATGCTCTCTCACCTGACGCTAGGGTACGTGGACTTGTCTTCGCTCGAGGTCCTCATCTTGGACGAAGCGGACCGCATGCTCGACATGGGTTTTCATGCGGACATCATGCGGATCGCCTCCCATTGCCGGAAAGAACGCCAAACCCTCTTGTTCTCGGCTACCATGCCAGACCGCATGCGGAACCTGGCCCACGAATTGCTGAACGACCCTGTCACGGTGCAGCTCGCGTTGAGCAAGCCTGCCGCCAACGTGAAACAGGGAGCGTACGCCCTGTTTGACCATCAAAAGGATGCGGTCCTCGTGGACGTCTTGAAGGAGCGCAACGTGAAAAGCGGCATTGTTTTCACGTCTCGCAAACGCACCGTGGGTCAAGTCGTGCGCGCCTTGCGTACGGCAGGCATCAAGTGCGGACGCATGTCGAGTGACCTCGACCAGTCGGAACGCGAGGAAGTGATGTTGGCCTTCCGTCAACAAAAGTTGCCCATCCTTGTGGCCACCGACGTGGTTTCCCGCGGCATCGACATCGACAGCATTGAACTTGTGGTCAACTACGACGTACCCCCCAACGAGGAGGATTACGTCCACCGAATTGGCCGGACGGCACGTGCCCAGCGCAAGGGTGAGGCGATCACCCTCGTGACCCCAGACGACATGCGTCGCTTCGGAAAAATTGAGAAACTCATCGAGAAGGAGGTGCCCAAATTGGAGGTACCCAAAGCCCTGGGCGACGCGCCGGTGTACGATCCCAAGTCCGCCGGAACACGTGGCGGCCGAGGCGGTCGCGGTGGCGGAGGTCGAGGTTTCGGAGGCCGCCACTCCGGTGGAGGTCGCCACGGGGGCGGCAAATCGGGAGGGTCGTCTTCCGGAGGTGGCCAAGGCGGCAAGCGACATTTCAAGCGCCGAGGCAAGCAAGGGGGTGGTCAATCCAAGGGGGTGTGACACGCACCCCCGAAGAATGGCGCGAGGCGCTCTCTGAGGAGGAACACCGCGTCATGCGCGAAAACGGCACGGAGCGCCCGGGTTCGAGTGAACTCAACGCCGAATGGCGCGAGGGTCGATACGCCTGCAAAGGATGTGGCAAGACCCTGTTCGATTCGGATTCAAAATTTGATGCAGGATGTGGCTGGCCCAGTTTTGACCGTGAAGAGGAAGCGGCCAACATTGTGAAAGTGGTCGACCGCTCGCACGGCATGGTCCGGGTTGAGGTGCGGTGCCGAGGGTGCAACAGTCACCTGGGTCATGTGTTTCCCGACGGCCCGACGGCCACCGGAACTCGGTACTGCATCAACGGGGTTTGCCTCACGTTTGAGCCCGGTTCTTGAAGCCGATCGTCAGTTGCGCCTGGTCGTCCAGACCCACAGCGCAACCCCTGCCAAGAACGTGCAGACAGAAATGAGCTCCGCTTGGGTCATGGTGATGCCGACCAGTTCAAACGTGGTGTTCACGCGAATCTTCTCGATCCAGAACCGTTCCAATCCGTTGAACATCAAGTAGGCCGCGAAAATTTGACCTGGTTTGGCCCACTTGGTTCGCATGGCCCAAAGCAAGGCAAAGCCCAGGACTGCGGCTGTGGTTTCGTAGATCGGGGTGGGGAAAACGGCGGGGTCGAGGTAGGTCCCGTAGCCTTCGAATGCTGGGAATGGATGGACGTTGGGGTCGATGATTTTGCCGGTGTAGCCCGCCGACCGTGGTCCGTAGACCCCGTTCACGTTGTTGGGGTAGGCGTAAGACCAAACCCAATCTGGCGCCCAAGAGAGCCAACCTGGTTTGGGGTTGGGGTTGGGGATGCCCCAATCGCCATCGCCACTCACTTGACATCCGATGCGCCCAATGCCGTAGGCGAGCAACAGCCCTGGAGCCGTGCCGTCTGCGAGCTTCAAGAAGTTGAGGTTGTGACGTCGGGCGTACACGTAGACGGCGAGACCTCCGACAATCAACCCCCCATAAATGGTGAGTCCACCCAGAAAGGCGTTCAAGCTGGGCGCCTCAAGGAAGGCCACGAATTCGTCGGGGTACTCGAGCAAGTGGAACAATTTGGCCCCGGCGATGCCCCCGATGGCGGCGGCGGCGGTGACGCCCCCAACGTGTTCGTGTGGGGGCACCTCAACGGCGACGATTTTGGGTTCGGGCAACCTTGTCTGTTGCACTTCCCAGTACCTCCAGCCTGTCAACGCCAATGCGCCCAACACCCCCCAAGCCACGTTGCCCTCGGTGCTGAAAAGGTGGGCTTGAGGCAGTCCCCCGCCTTGGAACAAGTCGCCTGCATTTACCACGAGGTAAAGGACTTTCCAACCCAGTAAAAAGCCCATCAAGGCTTGCATCCCCAGATCCACGGGTTGAGGGGCTTCTCCGATGCGTTCGGTCCTCGACGAAGGCATGAAGTGCCCCAACATGCTCATGCGCCTCAATTCTTTCCGCAGCAAGCCATGGGCCACGACAAACGCCAACGCGACGAAAAATCCGAAGCTGTTGATCAATTTGAGGGCAGGAAAATCCCAACCCAACAGGTCGAGGAAGGCGAAATACAGGTTGGGGTACATGCGCGCGAAGCTACGTCAGGCCAGGCTGCCGTGCACCCATCCCAAGGGGTCAATGCGGTCCAACTTCACGGGCCGAATCACGTTGCCTTGCACCTCTGCTGAGGGCACCGCCACCCGAATGTAATTGGGGGTGTACCCCATGCGCAGTCCGTCCTCTTCCGCTTCTTCAAACAGCACGGGCAACTCGTCGCGGAGGTGCGATTCGTAGTGGGCGCGTTGCGCCTTCAAGCTCACGTTTCTAAGCGTCTTGTTGCGTTCTTTTCGGACAGGAACAGGCACCACCCCGTCGATTCGGAGTGCCGTGGTGTTGGGGCGCTCGCTGTAGGTGAAGACGTGCAAGTAGCTGATGTCGAGGGACTTGATGAAGTCCACCGTCTTCATGAACAACGCATCTGTTTCTCCAGGAAAGCCCACAATGACGTCGACCCCGATGCTCGCGTGGGGCATCTTCTCGTGGATGCGTTGGATGCGGCTGGCGTACAGCTCCGTCCGATACCGCCTTCTCATCGTGGCAAGCACCTCGTCGGATCCCGATTGCAAAGGAATGTGGAAATGGGGCTGGAACTTGCTCGACGTGGCCACGAAGTCGATCAGGTCGTCCTCCAGCAAATTGGGTTCGATGGAAGAGATGCGGAAACGCTCCACCCCGTTCAGGTTGTCCAGCGCTTTGGTCAGGTCCAAGAAGCTCTCGCCGTGTGCCGTGCCGAAGTCTCCAATGTTCACGCCGGTCAGGACGATTTCCTTGGCCCCTGCCTCGACGGCCTTGCGCGCTTGGGCAACGGTGTTCGCCACATTGGCGCTTCTCGAACGCCCTCTGGCCAACGGGATGGTGCAAAATGCGCAGAAATAGTTGCAGCCGTCTTGGACTTTGAGGAAGGTTCTGGTTCGGTCCCCGCTTGAAAAACCAGGGATGAATTCACGCACTTCTTTGATTTCGCCTGCAATCGCTTTCGCTTCATCTCCCTTGGTAGCCGCGGTCAGGTGGTCCGCCAAATTGAATTTCTCGCCCGCACCCAGCACGAGGTCGACCCCATTGATGTCCGCGATTTCATCAGGCTTCAGTTGGGCGTAGCACCCCACGACCACCACAAAGGCGTCCGGGTTGCTTTGCATGGCGCGGCGGATTGCGTTGCGGCATTTGGCGTCGGCGTGGTCGGTGACGCTGCATGTGTTGATGACCACCACGTCAGGGGCATCGTCGATGTGGACTCGCGCGTAGCCTGCCTCGGCCAGTTCCCTTGCCAACGTGCTCGTTTCGCTGAAGTTGAGTTTGCATCCGAGCGTGTGAAACGCCGCCTTTTGTCCCAGTACCATGGCCGCAAAAGTACAATCGGCCAACAGATGCAACTTCTTGGTCGTGTGCCGTGTTAACTTGCCGAATCACATCCAGAAATGAAACCTGCACTCATGAGCACCTCTACAAGACACGGCGCATGGCTCCTCGCACTGGCGATGACCCCTGCAGTGGCCCAGGCCCAAACGTTCACCAACTCCAGCAATCTGCTGCCCGGTACCTACAACAGCGGCGGGTGCATTGGGTTCGCGGACATGGACGGCGACGGTTACGACGACTTGATTGTCTTGGACCAGAGCAACACCCTGCACACGTTGTACCAAACCCCTGAAGGTGGATTTGTCGACTACAATTTGGGACAGGTGAGCAACGCAAGCCAGTGGGGCATGTGCGTGGCCGACTTCGACAACGACGGCCACAAGGATGTGTTCTCGGGCGGCTCCTACGACGGCGTGCACGTGCAACACATCACCGCACCAGGCGTGTCCAATACTTTGCAGTTGGGTGACGGCAGCATGTTCATGCAGGCCTGCAACTGGGTGGACATTGACAACGATGGAGTCTTGGATGTGTTTGGTTGCCACGACGATGCCCTGAGTCGCATGTGGCAGGGCAACGAGGACGGCACCTTGACGCCAGCTCCCCAGTTCATCGACTTGATGGACTACGACCTTCAAGACTACCCTGGCAACGACCACAGCGGCAACTACGGCACGGTGTGGACGGACTTCGACAGAGATGGGGACATCGACTTGTTCATCGCCAAGTGCCGCCAGTTTGTGAACGACCCCCAAGATCCACGCCGCATCAACCAGCTTTGGGTGAACGACGGCAACGGCGGGTGGACAGAAGAAGCTTTGGAGCGCGGTTTGGTGTTGTACGAGCAGAGCTGGACCACCGATTTCGCGGACATCGACAACGACGGCGATTTCGATTGCTTGGCGACCAACCACAGCTCTACCATTCAACTGTTGGAGAACGACGGAACAGGCCACTTCACCAACATCACTGCAGGCAGTGGGTTGGAGGTCACAGGGTTCTTCTTGCAGGCCAAGATGGACGACTTTGACAACGACGGGTTCGTCGACCTCATTTACACGGGCGGTGCGGACGGATTTTTCCGCAACAACGGCGACATGACCTTCACCGAGGTGCCCAACGTGTTTCCGTGGAACGACACCATGCACAGCTTCGCGTCGGGCGACATCAACCGCGACGGCCAGTTGGATGTCTACGCCAGCTACGGCAACAGCTACGTGAGCCCTGACAACGGGAACCCAGACATCTTGTGGGTGAACGACGGCAACGACAACCACTGGATCGCCTTCGACTTGGAAGGTTTTGAGAGCAACATCGACGCCGTGGGGGCCAAGGTGGAATTGACCGGAGACTTTGGTACCATGGTGCGCGAGGTGCGCGGGGGCGAGAGCTACGGCATCACCTGCACGTTTGCCTGCCGGTTCGGCTTGGGACAGCACGAGACCGTGACGCAGGCCACGGTCAAGTGGCCAAGCGGATTGGAAACGGTGATTGACAACCCCGCCATCGACCAATACCACAACGTCCTGGAGGTGCCTTGCACCGTTGACGTGATCGCGACGGCAAGTGCCGAGGGCTTCTGCCCAGGCGAGTCTGTGACGTTGACCGCGCCTGAGGGCTTCGCGTCCTACGAGTGGTCCGATGGGGCGGAGACGTCCACAACAGAAGTGACAGCAGGTGGAGCGTACTCTGTGCTCGTTTACGACGCCGCAGGATGTGCAGGTTTCAGCAACCTTCTCACGGTCACCGAGATTGTGGGCAACGTTCCGACCATCGCGGTCGACGGAGACGTGAATTTGTGCGACGGGGGCATGCTCACACTGACGGCGTCCAACGCCGACAACTTCATTTGGTCCACAGGCGAAGAAAGCCAGAGCATTGAAGTCACGACCTCTGGGGCGTACGCCGTATACAGCGTGGACATTTGCGGCAATGACGGGTTGTCTGACACGCTCTTCGTGGAGGTGTACGACGCGCCTTTGGAAAACCCAACCGTCACCCCAGACCAAACCATTCCCGCCCCGGCGTCCGTGGATTTGAACGCCACAGGAGAAAACATCACATGGTACGATGCAGCCATGGGAGGCAACGCGGTCGCCATGGGCAACGACTTCAGCCCAATGGTGGACGCCACCGTGACCTACTGGGCCGAAGATGTCCGTGTGAATGCAGGGGGGACCCAAATTGGTGGAGAACTCGAAACCCAACCAGACGGAGCGTACCACTCCAACAGCCAGCGCTGGCTCGAGTTTGACGTTCACGAGGACATTCGTTTGAACAGCGTCACGCTCTACGCCAATGGCACGTACGAGCGCTCGTTTGAGCTGATCAATGAATTCGGGATGGTCTTGGAAAGCACCACCCAAAACGTCACAGACGGCACGTTTGTTTTGGAGTTGGGATGGGACATTGAGCCCGGTGCCAACTACGGACTCCGTTGCACAACGAACGACCCGCAATTGTGGCGCGAAGGGACAGATTCAGATTTGAACTACCCGTACGACGTGGGAGATCTGCTGACTGTGACCAACAGCACTGCGGGCCCAAGCTTGCAGTACTACTACTTCTTTTACGCGTGGCAAGCGGAGCCCCTCCCTGTGGAATGCGCTTCGGACCGCGTGCCCACCACCATCACTGTGGAAGGCACGTCGTCGTTGGGCGAGCAGGAAAACGGCACTTGGACCGTGGGGCCCAACCCCGTGAACCGGGGCGACGTTTTGGCTGTGCGTGGGTTGGCCAGCGGCACGCCCATGACCGTGGTGGACGTGCAAGGTCGCGTGGTGTTCCAGGATTCATGGACCGGGGATGTGCAGGTGAGCTGGCCCGCAGGTTGGTACACCTTGCGTGTGGTGCGAGAAGGCCAGGCGCAACACCAAACCCTTGTGGTCAAGTGACCTTGAGATTGACTTGAGTTGAAGAGGCGGGGCCGAGAGGTCCCGCCTTATTTTTGGCCCATGGGATTGGTCAGTGTGTTGACGAGGTGGGTGCCTCGCACAGTGTTGCAACGCGGGGCGCATTTGGCGTTGCAAAGTGTGGCGTGGTCCTATGCAGGCAACACCTTGGAAGACCCCATCGTCGGCAAATCGTACCGGAAAATGTTGCCCTACGGCCGTGTACGTAGCCGTGCCAACGCCCTGGCCCCGCATTCCTTGAGCCTGGAACGCCACCGTGCCGTGTGGGCTTATTTGATGGATTCGACGTCGTTTTTCACCACCCAAGGAAAAATGCTTCACCTCGCGCCGGAGTATTGTTTCCTGAAGCGGTTCAAGGCTGAGACGTCGCTGGAGTACATCACCGCGGATTTGAACAGCCCTTGGGCTGACCACCATTTTGACTGCCACGACATCCCGTTTGAAGACAACACCTTCGATGTTTTGATGGCGAACCACTTGCTCGAGCATGTGGAGAACGACAGACAAGTGCTGAAGGAGTTTTCCAGGGTTCTTAAACCAGGAGGCTGGGGCATATTGCAGGTGCCTGTGAACTACAATGACGGTGACACGGCGGAAGATCCGAATGTCACAGACCCCATGCAACGAGAGCGTCTCTACTGGCAGCAAGACCACGTCCGCTTGTACGGCCACGAAGACTACCCCAAGCGCTTAAAGGAAGCTGGATTTGAGGTGGATGTGGTGGACATGAAAGATGTCCTCGGGGAGGCGTTGTTCATGCGTTACAGCCTCGGGGAGGAGCGTTGGATTTACAAGGTGACCAAGCCGGCAGTCTAAACGTCGGAGGCCTCGGCGACCCTGGTTTGGGCGACCGTATGCTTGAAGCCGTCGAGGTCGTTCAATCGAACATCCACGTCGAGCGAGCAGCTCAGGTTGAAGTCTGTGGATGTCGGGGACAGGCCCGCCCGTTTGAGCAGCCCCATCACGACGCCCATGTGCTCGTAGGCAAATGCAACACGCACACGTTGGGTCCTGATGCGCTCGACGATGTGTCCGTGGGCCAGTGCATCGGCAGCACCTTCCCTGTACGCCTCAATCAGCCCGCCGACACCAAGTTTGACACCCCCGAAGTAGCGGACAACGGCGAACATGACGTTGGTCAGTTCATGCGATCGAATCACCCCCAGGATGGGCGGTCCTGCGCTGTTGCTCGGCTCTCCATCGTCGCTGGACCTGAAGTGGTCGCCGGTGAATCCAATCATCCAGGCGTAGGCCACGTGCCGTGCGGCATGGTGAGATTTTCGGATGGCCTCAAGGTGCCCTTTGACTTCCGCTTCAGAGTTTACAGGAAACCCGTACCCGAAGTGCTTGCTGCCTTTGGCTTTGAACAACCCTTCGCAAGGCCCTTCCAAGGTGAGGTAGGTGTCCTTGTCTCCGGCGTTCATCCTTCAAAGCAGAAGGACAAGACAAAGCTTCGCGAGCGCAAGAATTCTAAAGGGCTGGCGTAGTTGCTGTCGTCGGGAATGAGGACGTTCAGGAGCCCCTGTTCCGACTTGGCTTGGATGGAAAGCTTGAAAAAGGGCAAGAACAGGTCGACACCAGCTCCGAGGTCGGCTGCGAAGTTGCCGGATTCCAACCGCAAAATGTTGTCCGATTGAAGTTGCTGGTTGACGTTCTCTTGGGATTGAAAGTCCCGCATGTATTTGACCCCAAACAAGACGTACGCCGCGAAGTTGTCCAGCCGGTCGGTGCGGTACTTCAGAAGCAGCGGAATGTCCAAGTTGACCGCCTCGGTGCGGCGCACCACATCGGCTTGGCCCGCAAACCGGTAGTTGAGTGCGCGGTCTTGGAAGCTCAACCCCGGCTCAAAACGCAGACGCATGTGTCGGCTCAGCGTGTACGAGGCCATCAGGTGCATGTTGAATCCGGCCTGAGGCAAATTGGAAATGCCACGGACGTCGTCGGCCAGGCTGTCCGCCATGGCGAAGTTGAAGTCGCTCCGGTTCGCCGAAAGCATGAACCCAAAATGGTAGGGCCGGTTGTCGAAATTTGGAAGGTTCTTGCGTCCCACGCCTTGGGCATGCACACTCAAAGAGCAGGTCAGGAGGGTCAAAAGGACGAGGACGTTTCGGACTGGGGCCATGTTTGTGAAGGTTGTCATCCTTGGAACGGTCTGATTCCCCAAATCTGATGCAGCAACAACGACGCCACCGCAGAGAGAAGGGCTGCTGCAAAAATGTACATCAGCAGGGAAAGGGCAAAAGTGACCCCTCCCGACATCATCCATTCCACCTGTGAAATCGCTTGGGTGCGGACAGTCTCTCGGTCGGGCATGGCGCTGCGCTGTCCCAAAGGAAGGGTCAACAGATAGGCGTCGAAATCGTCGTCGGATTTGGTGAACTCCTCCACTTGGGCGATCCGGATGGATTTGCGGAGTTCGGTGGATTCCTTCGCCCACACATGGTTCCATCCGTACACGGCCACCGCCGCCAACAAGGCGTAGGTAAACGTTGGCCGAAGAAGTTGTTTCACGTCCCCAGCCCAAGAGCCAGCGCTCCAACCTTGCCGAACCATGGCCACGGACCACCCGACGACCAAGGTCACGAGCGCAGTCCAATGGTACATGCCGCCCAGGGCCACGCCTCGCTCAGCCAGGACCCATTCTGAAGACACCGCCTTGAACAAGATGTACCCTGTGAGCAGGGCGAGGCAGGAGGCCAGCGTCTTGGAACGTTGCATGCAATCAGCCGTTCATGCTTGCCAAGAAGTCCTCGTTGTTTCGAGAGCTTTCGACGCGGTCTTTTACGAATTCCATGGCTTCCACGCTGTTCATGTCGGCCAAGTGCTTGCGGAGGATCCAGATTCGTTGCAGGTCGCTCTTGTCCATGAGCAAGTCCTCACGACGCGTGCCTGAAGCCAAAATGTCGATGGCAGGGTAGATGCGGCGGTTGGAAATGCGACGGTCGAGTTGAAGCTCCATGTTGCCTGTTCCCTTGAATTCCTCGAAAATCACTTCGTCCATCTTGGACCCCGTCTCGGTGAGGGCGGTGGCGATGATGGACAACGACCCGCCATTCTCGATGTTGCGGGCCGCACCGAAGAAGCGCTTGGGCTTTTGGAGGGCGTTCGCCTCCACACCGCCAGACAAAATCTTGCCAGAGGAGGGAGACACCGTGTTGTAGGCCCTTGCCAAGCGTGTGATTGAGTCAAGCAGTATGCAGACGTCGTGGCCACATTCCACCATGCGCTTGGCCTTCTCCAAGACCAAATTCGCGATACGCACGTGGCGGTCCGCTGGTTCGTCAAACGTCGAAGCAATGACCTCCGCATTCACGCTTCGCTTCATATCTGTGACTTCTTCAGGACGCTCGTCGATCAGCAAGATGATCAGGTAGACCTCTGGGTGGTTGAGGCTGATGGCGTTGGCCACGTCCTTCAACAGGGTCGTCTTGCCTGTTTTGGGCTGCGACACAATCATGCCACGTTGCCCTTTTCCAATGGGGGCAAACAGGTCCATCAAGCGCGTGCTCACAGTGCCGCGAGATGTGCTGAGCTTAAAGCGCTCTTGCGGAAACAAAGGCGTCAGGAATTTGAATGGCACGCGGTTCCGGATCCATTCTGGGCTGCGTCCATTGACGCTTTTGACCCCGATCAAGGGGTAGTACTTCTCGCCGATGCGTGGTGGGCGGATGTCGGCCACCACCGTGTCGCCGGTTTGAAGGCCAAACTGCTTGAGTTGTTTTCCAGAGACGTACACATCGTCTGGAGAATTCAAGTAGTTGTAGTCGGCAGATCGCAAGAACGCGTGGCCCTCGGGCTGGACTTCAACCACCCCTTCGGTCTGGACGATGCCATCGAAGTCGAAGCCGTGCTCTTCGGGTTCAGAAATGAAGGGGTCTCGGCGGTTGCGGTTGTTCCGGTTGCGATCGCGGTCGTTCCGGTCGTTCCGGTTGCGGTCGTTTCGATCGTTGCGGTCTCCGCGGTCGTTTCGATCGTTGCGGTTGCGGTCGCGTCCGCCACGGTCGTTGCGGTCTCCGCGGTCGTTGCGCCCTTGGCCTTCCTTGTTGTCCTTGTTTTCATTGGACTGGCCGCCGTCTTGGGATTCCTTGCGGCGGCGGTCGCGGCGTTCGCGCATGCTTTCTCCCTGGCGACGTCCCTCATCACGCTTGCCACCGTCTTTGGGCTCTTGGCCTTCGGAGGAGTTGGATTCTGAGGAACGCGTGTCCTTGTCGTCGGCGCCTTTGTCTTGATCGCCGCGTGGCTTGCGAGAACGGGAGCGCGTTGGTTTCTCCTCTTTGGAAGATTCTGCGCCTTCGTCGCTCGACTTGGTTGATTTTACGCGCCCTTTGGGGGCGGATTTCTTGTCAGACTTGTTCGCAGGTTGGGCCGCCTGAGCGTCCAAAATGCCGTAAACCAAGTCCTGTTTTTTCAATTTGTCGAGCCGGGTGATTCCGAGCTTTCCTGCGATTTGTCGCAGTTCGGCAACTTTTTTGCCGTTCAATTCGATGATGTCAAACATCTCTTACGTGATTCAAAAGGGGGAGAAGCGCTGGGCTTCGTCGGTGCCTGGTTGGCACTAGTTAGCTCCAAAGATACACAGGGTGGCCTTTACTTGGTCTGGGTTGAAGGCACTAATCTTATTCGTCCATCAACGCTTCCGTTCCCATTCCACGACGCGCAGGTCGCTTATTTGGCCTTGGTTCAGTGTGAACTTGAGCATGGTTCGAACTTTGTGAAAGCCTGAAATGCCTGCCGCACCTGGGTTCAAGTGCAACCCACCCCAGCCTGGCACCGGTTTAACCAACAAAATGTGGCTGTGGCCGCAAACGAACAAGTTGGGCTGCTCGAGGGTGAGTTGAGGTAGGATGCCTTTTGCGTATTTCGGAGGGCGCCCACCGATGTGCGTCATCCAAACCCGTGCGCCTCCTGTGGTAAACCTTGTGTGCTCCGGCCACTCTCCCCGAATGGGCTGTCCGTCGATGTTGCCAAACACAGCCCGCAAGAGCGCCACCTCTTTGAGGGCATCGGTGACTTTGAGGTTGCCGATGTCCCCCGCATGCCAAACCTCGTCGCAACCTTCTGCGTGCTTGAGGATGCGCTCGTCCATGTGGCCGTGGGTGTCGGAAAGCAAAGCAATGTTCACGTCTGTGAAGTTCTGGCAAAGCGGCGTCAGATGTCGGGGCTTTTGCCTGAATTTAACCTCATGAAATGGTTGAGTGTGGCGATGATGGTGTGCTTTTGGATTCCTCCAAGTCAAGGACAATCACAATCCGCGCACATGCCCCTGCCTCAGGACCCTGGAAGGGCGGCGCGCAAAGCCTACGATGCCGCCTTGGAGGCGTATCGTTTTCACGCGCCAGACTTGGCGTTAGAACAGGTCAATCGAGCCATCGAGAAAACCCCAGGTTTCGTGGATGCATGGTTTTTGAAGGCCCAAATCTTGCGGGACCAAGGATCTCCAGCTTTCGGGGAAACCATGGAGCGCGCCCTAGACCTTGGCCCCGACCGTTTCCCCGCCGGCTGGGTGCATTTGGCCCAGTTCGAATGGGAGCGTGGGGCGTACGAGTCAGGGTTGGACTTGCTGAAGGAATTCGAGGAGCTCAGGTTGGGGCCGTTGGACGCGGGCATGGCTGAAACCAAAGCTTGGGTCCGTGCTGGGCTGGAATACTCCACTGCTCAATGGGCCGTGGACGGCGAATCCTTGCAATCTGTTCCGATGCCAGGGGCCATCAACACACGCGCCGACGAGTACTACGGTGCCTTGAGCTTGGACGGCAAGGACATGATTCTGACCCGGGCAGGCCGAGGGTTGCAACAAGCCGCAGGCGGTGAGGACTTTTATCAGTCGTCCATGAACGACGCGGGGGAGTGGTCTCCACCGATCTTGTTGCGCGGGGTGAACACCCGACAAAACGAGGGTGCTCCGACATGGACCGGGGACGGCAGAACCATGATTTTCACCGCATGTGCGAGTCCAAGAGATGGCTACGGACGTCGAAGGGGCAAGGGGTCGTGTGATTTGTTCGAAACGACATGGGACCCGGCCAAAGGGGAGTGGGGTGTGGGCAGAAATTTGGGCGCCCCCAACAGCGCGGGTTGGGAAAGCCAACCCTCCGTCAGCGCGGATGGACAAACGCTGGTCTTTGCCCAATCTACGAGGGGAAGGAACAAACCCTCTGATTTGGTGATGTGTCGCCGCATGTTTTCGGGAGGCTGGTCGCAGCCGGAGCCGCTCCCTGGGTTGGTGAACACGGCTTACACCGAGGAAAGCCCGTTTTTGCACCCCGACGGTCAAACGCTTTATTTCAGCAGCGACGGCCATCCAGGCTTTGGTCAACTCGACGTGTTTGTGTCTCGTCTGCAAGAGGATGGGACTTGGGGGGAGCCCAAGAACCTCGGGCCCGACATCAACAGCCACGGCCGGGACAACAGTTTGATGGTCAGCCCAGACGGGAGTTTGGCGTATTTCGCGACCACCCGAGGCTCAGACCATCTGGACCTCTGGCAAATCCCATTGCATGAGGACGTGAAGCCCATCGAGGTGTCGGTCTTGTCGGGCACGGTGTTGGACAACGTTTCTGGCCAGCTGTTGAATGCCGAGGTGGTGCTGGTGAACGCCCAAACTGGCGCGCGCGTGGCCAGCGTGGAATCGACGGCCAGCCTGGGGTTTGCCATCCCATTGCCTGAGGAAGGGGATTACACCTTTGAGGTTTCCGCCCAGGGGTTTGTGTTCAAAGTGGAGTCGTACAGCCAAGGAAAGGCTGGCACTGACGTCTCCGACAAAAATGTGAACATCCGGTTGACCCCCATTGAGGATGGGGTCGTGTTCACCTTGGAGGCCATCCAGTTTGAGACAGGCAAGTCCTTGTTGCGTTCCTCGTACCAGGGCGGGTGTGAGCGCTTGGCGTCATGGATGCTTGAACATCCAGACGTCCGTGTCAGGGTGGAAGGCCACACAGACGACGTGGGAAGTGCAGCCAGCAACGAGGCGTTGAGCTTGGAAAGGGCTCAAGCTGTGAGGTTGTTTTTGGAATCGAGGGGGGTGGCTGCGTCCCGGGTGGACGTGTTGGGCCTGGGAGATTCCATGCCCTTGTCTGGCAACGAGACCGAGGAAGGCCGGTCTTCCAACCGACGTGTGGAGGTGGTGATTGACCTCTGACCCTGTGCGGCTCAGCTTCGGTGGCGCCAGGTCAGGCCCAAGGTGAAGGTGCGAGGCGGAGCAGGATTGTAGAACCTCCCGCCAAATGCATTCACTTGGTGCCAACTTGAGTAGGTGGCGTTGGTCAGGTTCCGGCACCCCAGCGTTATCTGTACACCATGCCCCGGCATGTGGCAGGTCAACTCGACGTTGGCGGTCAAGTGCGAGGGGTGGCTGACCGTGTTGCTATTGTTCATCGGGGTTTCACCCAGGCCGCGAATCCAGGTGTGCGCTTTCCATGTTTGAGCCCATCGCGGCTGCCACCTCCATTGAAGGTTGGCCATCCATGGAGGAGAACCTGGCAGGTTTTTGCCCTTCAACAGGTGATGCTGCAACGTCGCAGCCAATGACAGGACATGATGTGCGCCTTGCCATTGGGCCCGTGTCTCGATGCCTTGCATTTGCAGCGACGCGTCGGCATTGACGAACGTTGAAATTCCCAAGCTGTCCACTTGTTCCACGATGGGGCTTTGAACGGCTTGATGGTACAAAACGCACTCGAATTCGGGATGACGAAGGCCGGCTTCGACCGAGCGTGCGCGTTCGGCTACAAGCGTAGCGGACGCATCTGCCCCGTCTTCAAACGGCAAGGTCTCAAAATTGGTTGGGTCGCTGTAGCCTGTGCTGGCTTGCGAAAACACAGACAATTTGGGCCCGAGCGCTTTGGAGATGCCAACCCTAGGCAGCCACTCAGCCGCGTTGAACGGAGAGCTGTACCCTATGCCAGACGCTGTGCCTTCTGCCGTTCTTTTGCGTGTGGACGCAGCAACGCTCGCTTCCAAACGCCATCCTTTGTGGTGGCTCATGGCCACAGATGGGGTCCACTGCGCTTGCCACCCTTCCACCGTCAGATCGTACATCTGAGCCCCAGTCGCGGCCAACACGGGGTCGTCCCAAAGTCCAAAACGCCCTTGGTCCAAAGTTGTGATGGCGTTCCATTCGGCTTGAAGGGTCCACGAAGGACGTTCGATGGGTGCCCACCTCTGACGCAGGCGCAAGCTGGCACCTGAACCCGATTCTTCTTTGTACCCTTTGAAAAATGGCGACGTACCAAAAGGATTGACCTTGTCGGTGAGCCGAAAGAGGGCCCAGACGTCGACCGTGCTTCTATTATCTAGTACAGTGACATCTGAGACTTGCACATGATGTCCCCAAATCGCGCGACGGCGACGAACGTGGGCGTTGTAATTGCCACCTGGGGCAAACTCGGGTGTCTCGACCGCGGTGAGGCTGTCCACGGAGCCGGGAAGGTCCCATGACGCGTCGAGAAGAGCAAGCCAAGTGTGATGAGAGGCCTTGTCACCTTGCCAACGTCGAGACAGTTCGGCCTGCCAACGCTCGTTGCTTTCCCACGTGCGGAAGCCTGTGTTTTGTGCATGCGCCAGACGCGCTTCCCATCCGTTTCCTGACCCCTGCACGCTGGTGTGCGATTGCAGGCCGCCTGTCCGTCCCGTGGTTCCAAAGGAAGTTCGCATTTGGGCCATTTCTGGCTGGAAGTCAGGTTCGACGAGGATGGCGCCCCCGTAGGCGCCACCGTGGGAGGTGGCGGCGGGTCCAGAGACCACGCGAAGTGGGGCCGACCAGTGCGGTTCCAACCATTCCACAGGGCTGGTGCCATCGGCCTCTGTCATACAGAAGCCATGCACGAAGAGCATGGTGTTGCGAACGGCATATGGGCTTCGAAGCGATGATCCCCGGATGCTCAGTCTTCGACTGCCTCCGAGACCGCGGGTCTCCATCAACACCCCTGGAATCGCGTTCAAGGCGTTGGCGACGTCCGGGCTTCCAAATCCTGTCGTTAGGGCGGTGTCCGCGGCCCAAAGACTCATGGCAATTTGCTCCGAAGGCAGCAGGGGAGCGTAGGCGGACACCGCGGCTGAATCCAGTCGGACCAAGCGCTGCCACAAGGTGTCGGGTTCCAGGACAGCATGTGGAGTGGCCCAGGTGCACATAGAGGCCATTGCCCACGATGCACAGGCCAGGCTGATTTTGCCAGTCAACAGCTCACTCATGGTCATTCCACGACCAACGTTCGAGAGAGCGTGTGCCCTTGGTCAGTTGTGGTTGCCAAGAAGTACGTCCCAGGATTCCAAGACGCGACATCCAGTGTCAAACCCGGCGTCAGCACTCCACGCCACATTTCTTTCCCTTGCACGTCGTAGACACTTCCCTCTGCGAGGTTCCAAGCTGCACCCACTTCGATTCGCACGCTTGACGAGGTGGGGTTGGGGAACATGTCCAAGCCCCGATCGTTGCTCCAGTCCTGCACCTGGTCGACAGATTGCGGACGGAATTCCTTGATGACGTTCAGCCCTGATCCTGGGTAACTCGGACCGTTGAAGGCGAGGTACACGGCTCCGGTGTAAGGGTTGATTGCGACGTCTCGAACGCGCTGGTTGAATTCAGAAAAGAACTGGTCTTCGCTTTCAATGGACAGGCCGTCCTCACTCATGTGGAGCACGCTCAAACGTTTGTCGTTGAGGGCAAATCCGCCCAACACCGCCATCAAGACAGACCCCTGCCATTCTGGAATGCCCAAGTGGTCGTAGTACTCGATTCCGTTGACGGCAGCGCAAGGCGACCACGTCTTGAGGGGTTCCATCACGTCGTTGGCGTCGCAGAACGCCTGTTCCGCGTTGGTGTTGCATTCGCCCTCGACGTTGGGCCATCCGTAGTTGCGCCCTGGCTCAATGATGTTGAATTCGTCCCAATTGCTCTGGCCGTGCTCAGAGCTGTAAACAAGCCCATTGGGGCCGAGACACAAGCCTTGGGCGTTCCGATGCCCTTTGCTCCACACGTGGCTGTCTTGGTTGGGGTTGTTGGAGGGAATGCTTCCGTCCAAATTGAAGCGAAGCACCTTTCCGTTGTCCGAGTTGTCGCTTTGGGAGCTGACGCCACCGTCACCCACGTCGCCGGTGGTCATGAGCAAGGTGTTGTCGGGGAGCACGAGCAAGCGGCTTCCATTGTGAATGCCTCCAGCTTCGACACTGTGCAGGATTTGCTCGTCGACCAACTCTGTTCCGTTCCACATGAATTTGCTCAGCCTTTCAGACGTGCCACCGATCCAACTGCCTTGCGTGTAGACCAAAAACACCTCTGGGGTGGTCTCCCAGTCCGGATGCATGGCCATGCCCAAAAGCCCAGGTTCCCCGTTGCCCCCGTACACGTCCAACTCCAGCACGGTGTCGTAAGCGCCGGTGGCGGGGTCGATGTGCAGCACGTCGCCGTAACGGGTGGTGCACCAGAGCATGTCGTCCGGTCCCCAGAGCAATTCCCAAGGAATGCTGATGCCCGTGGCCAAGTCGTATTCCACCAACGTGGTCTCTTCGAGTTGCCACGTGGTTTGGGCTGAAAGTTCGCAGGATGCAAACGCCGAGCCCATGAGAATGGCCGTCACAACTTTGGATTTCAAAAGGTTCATGACAAAGGAATCAGGGTGTGTCAATTTCAAATGCGACCGCTCCGTAGGGTTCGAGCGCGGTCATGGCTTCTTGCCCTGCAAGGTACACGAGGGCATCGGCTTCTCGGTCATCTCCAAGTGCAAGCGACGTGAGATCCAAGGGTTGGGTGACGCCGCTGCGGTTCAAGGCCACATGCACCTGCTGGTCCAGGTAGGTGCGGGTCACGAGCAGGACTTCAGGATTCAGCAAGGTGAATTCTGTGGTGCCGTACAACATGGCCATGTGGCTGGATCGGAGTTTGGCCCAAGTCGAAGTCCAATCTCGCGTTTGGCGCTCTTGCCCGTTCAACCCGTCGAACCGCATCATCCTGCGGTTGTCTGGGTCGTTCCCCCCCACTTCGGCAATCTCGTCGCCGTAATACACGCAAGGGATGCCCGGCACGGACATCAGGTAGGACATCAACAAGCGCATTTTGGCGAAGCCCTCGTCGCCGTTGTGTTGAATGTCCAGCGTCCAGCCTTGGAATTTGGTGTCCTCTTGTGGGTCGAGGCTGCCGTCCGCAAGGGACGTGAAGCGCGGCCGGTCTTGGTTGCCTGTGATGTTTCCCATGAGGTGATGGGCTCCGTAGGCTTGCAGACTTTCTCGGTTCGTTTGGATCAGATCCTCCCAGTTGCCGTCGTCAAACGCAATGGCACCCACCATCTTGTCGTAGAGGTTGAAGTCGAACTGGGCGTCGATCATGCCTGAGGAGAGGTAGCTTCCGATGAGGTCGGGGCTCCCATAGGTCTCGCCAATTTGGAACACCCGTTTGCCATTGTGCTGTTGGGCTTCCTTCAACTTGTGGGTTAGCTTTCTCCAAAACGACTCTGGAATGTGCTTGGTCGCGTCATGACGGAACCCATCGATGCCACTGTGGTAGGCCCACCATGCCGCGCTGTCGCTCATCACCTCGCTGACCTCGTCCCGTTCGAGGTCCAGCGTGGGCAAGAAGGTGTCAAACCACGTGGTGAGCCTGTGTTCATCCCACTTCTCCGTATTCATGGTGCCGTCAGGGAGGTAGAGGTTGGTGGTCCAGTCGGGGTGGGCCTCCATCAAGGGATGGTCTTCGTGGACGTGGTTGGCCACGTAGTCCAAGACCACGTTCATGTTCTGCTGGTGGGCACTTGACGTCAAATCTTCAAGCGCACCTTGAGAGCCAAATCGGCGATCGACTTGGGTGCAGCTCACGGGCCAGTAGCCGTGGTACCCACTGAATTTGCTGGTGACGTCGGTGCGGGCGCTGTCTTGCCAGAGGCCCCATGGCCCTTCGGCGTTTTGGGTCACTGGTGAAATCCACACCGTGTTCATCCCCAAGTCATGAAAGTAGCCTGAGCGAAGGCATTGCGCAACGCCTTGCAAGTCGCCGCCTTGGTGGTTCGCTTCCGGTCGAATGTCAGCATCCTCGACGGGCTCGTTGTTGCTCGGTTCGCCGTCGGCAAACCGGTCCACCATCAGAAAATACATGGTGGAGGCATGCCAGTCAGACCTGTCCAATTGACTGACTTCGGTGACGACTTCGTGGTCCTCCACAGGAAGAAGGAGGTCCTGAGAAATGCCTCCCTCATGGGCGGCCCAGGCCCGGAGGTGGCGCCGGCCTGCGGCTTCCCCTTGAAGGGACAAGGGGAGCACAACTGCGTCCTCATGATCCGCAAAATGCACCACCTCGTCATCCATCATCACGAGCAGAGTCGCTGGGCCGTCGGTCGACAGGA
>MDTB01123257.1_pt1 | contig 49763 bp, 56 predicted proteins | sample 811161 | NCBI WGS metagenome assembly MDTB01 (sample SAMN05326650, study PRJNA326480) | marine metagenome | isolation source: seawater | place: Mediterranean Sea | collected 2009
ATGTGGCTTCCTATAAACCCACATCCTCCTGTTACTAAACTAATCTTCACTTACTGCCCTTCCTTTCATTTGTTCCCAGTCTCGGTGCCTGCGGCATTTATTATTATATTCATGCACCGACTCAAGAAAACTAACATCACCTTCATTTTGAGACCCAAATGCAATCATTGCTGCTAAATCTTTCGGAAAACAATGACCACCAAATCCTAAATCGCCATCAGGCCCCGGCACGGCGAGATGACTTTTTCCAATCCTTTCGTCATACAAAGTATATTCACAAACTTTATCATAATCAATATTGTTGTCTAGACAAATTTGATACATTTGATTTGCAAAAGTAACCTTTGTTGCTAAAAAGCAATTAGTAAAGTATTTTACCATTTCAGCAGTTTCCCACTTCGTTATAATAATTGGAATTTTAGGAAATGGTTTACGAAACATTTGTTTTACTTTTTTTGCATATTTACCATCAATAAAAGCATTACACCCAATTATAATTCTTGATTGTCTTTTAAAATCATCAAAAGAATTTGCTTCAGTTAAAAATTCAGGACTAAAGCATATATGCATATTCGGGTGACCATCTAACCTATCCAAATACTTTCTTCCAATTCGCTCTGTTGTACCTGGCGGTATTGTTGACTTTATTACCAAGATAGGTCGGTCATTCGACCTTCCTTTATCTGCGCATGTTTGATCTATATCTGCGATTGCCGATTCCAATATCCTTGTATCGCAATTCCCATCTTTTCTCATAGGAGTAGGTAAACACACAAAAATAATATCAGAATCTGTGCAAACCCACTCTAATGTTTGGTTACATTTTGATTTGTCTATATCATACGTGCTTACTTTATAAAATCCTTTAAGTCCTTCCCTGATCGCGGACCCTACAAAACCTTGACCTATAATTCCTATGTTCATTACATACCTCTTACTTTTGGATAATTTTTCTTAAACCACTCGCATGTCTTTTTTAAACCTTCTTCCAAAGGCGTATAATCCTCTCTCTCCCATCCTAAATCAATCAACTTTTGATTAGAGGAAGGTTTTCTATAAACTCCAGACGGCTTTTCGGGATCCCATAATACGTCTCCGTCATACTCTAAAAATTCAGAAGCCATTTCTACCACGTGTTTAATTTTGCATTCTGAAGTATTTCCAATGTTAATGGGTTCGCCTTGATTATATTCATCAAAAAGCCAAATAAGAATAGGGGCTATGTCTTGAGAATAAGTAAATTCTCTTAAAGGAGATCCATCTCCCCAAAATTTAGGCTTCTTACCGCTTAATTTTGCTTCCCATATTTTTCTTATGATCGCAGGTATAACATGTCCATTTTCTAAATCAAAATTATCGTGAGGACCATATAAATTGTTTGGTATTGCGGTTATAAAGTTGCTCCCATATTGTTGTCTATAGGCTCTACTTTGAACATCAACCATTCTCTTTGCATATGCATATCCAAAATTGCTGTTATGTGGTCGACCAAAATGAATATTTTCTTCAATTAAAGGAAATGAAGATTCATAAGGATAAACACATGTGGATAACAAACTAACAACTTTTGGTATTCCTAGCTTGTGTGATATGTGTAACACATTGGTGTTCATCATAATATTGTCGTAATAAAAATCAGCAATATAATCTGTGTTTCCCTGGACGCCACCAACCTTAGCAGCCAAATGAATGATACCTTCAATATCATAATCTTTTACTAATTTTTTAAAGAAAAATTCAACTTCTAAAGGGTTTCTTAAATCGCAATGTTTTGATGTTAAAAAAATAATGTTATTAAAATCTTCAAAACCGTGACCAACCATTCCTGATCCGCCTGTTACTATAATCTTTTTATTCATTTTCCATACCTAAAAAACATTCATAATCTTTTTTTGAATCAACATCTATAGGATTATCTTTAAGCCACATCCACCCAGTTTTATTATTAAACAACTGATTATTTAGTCGGTGAACTTCACTTGCTTTAAAACACGAAACAAAATGGCAAAGTTCAAAATATTTTGGCCAATCTTGCCTTCTGTAATATAATTTATCACTTACGATGCTACCAGCGTTATTTCCTTCATCTTTTAAAATTAATGGAATAGGATAACTACACTTTTTTCTACATAGCATTGAAGATAGCTTGTTGATTTTTAAAAATTCTATAGCATTATTAATATGATCATCTGTTCTTTGAGGGTAAGTTGGATAAAGAACTACGCACACGTCTTTATCCGCAATTTGGTATTTGTTGATAACATCAATTATAACATCTTTAATGTTGGTACTATCGCATGATAAAAACTCACTTCTTTTGTGAACCAAACAATTTGTCATAGAGGCAAATTCCTGTATGTAATCATCGTCTGATGTCACTATTGTAGTTTCTAACTTTTCCTTAGCAAGAGAATCAATTAGTATTGGAACTAATTTTCTATTTTTAAAAGGAAATCCTTTAGAGCCTTTTCTTGCAGGTACTATAAACCAAATTTTCAATGCAGCCTCAAATTTATAATGTAATTATATAATTAAATCACATTAATGTATAACAAAGCGATCACAGAACATCAAATAGGTTTATTTTCTTAAACTTTTTCTTTTTGCATTTTCACTTTTCAAAAGAACTCGAGGTCCACCGGTGCCCATTGCAGATTCTATATCCCTGATACCTTTGACCAATTTCATAAAGCCCTGAGGCTCAACAGATGCGAGTTGATCCGAACCCCACATTGTCCTATCTAATGTCAAATGTCTTTCAACCCATGTACATCCCATTGCAACAGATGCAAAAGTTGTAACAAGTCCATATTCATGCCCACTATAACCAATCTCTCGTCCTGGCCATGTCTTTTGAAGCCACTTAATGTAATTTAAATTTAATTCATTCACTGGTGTTGGGTAAGTGGAATTTGTGTGCATAATAACTTCCGGTTGACAGGAGTTAACGCAATTTGCTATCTCAACTTCCGTGCTCATTCCTGTTGAAACAATCAATAAATCTGACTTGGATCTGGCATATGTACAAAGCTCCAAGTCGTTTATGCTAGCTGATCCTATTTTCATTAAATTTGTATACTGTGTCATAAAATCAACAGAGGGCTTATCCCATGCAGAAGCAAAAATCTCAATCGGCTTGTCTTTAACGTATTCAAAAAGTTCATCGTATTCATTTTTTTCAAATTCAATTTTCTTTTTGTAATCAATATACTTCATCTCTCCCCATGGAGTAGATCTTATTTTGTTTTTTTGAGCGTCAGGAACACATATATCCGGTGTTCTCTTTTGAAATTTTGCGTAATCGCAACCAGCGACTATTGCAGCGTCAATAAGACGTTTGGCATTTTCCAAAGAGCCATTGTGATTTATTCCAATTTCCGCTATTATTTTTACTTTTTTCATTTAAAAACCCTTTTAACATTATTGAGCTGATTTAACAATTGGTTAAGGTATTGATTGTTACTTAAAAACTCAAAGTTAATTTCTTGATAGTGTTCCATTAATTTATAAATATAATCCGCGGCATCTTTCTCATTATGTAAATGATCTTTTACTATTGTTCCGCTTCTATCATATACGTGACCGGGAGTGTCAATTAAATATCTTAAATTTTCTGGCCAGTCGTCCCTTTTCCAATAATACGCTTTTGTTCCCTTTTTGAATAAATCAAAACCACAAATTGATATTTTTTTATACAATCCAGATTTACAAGCCCAATCTAAAGCCAATGTTCCACATGACGGATCCACCAAGCTAAAATTATTTACAGATATTTTCCAAACATCTCTATTTAATTTATCTTTTGTTATTTCGTGATTTAAATAATAAAGATTCGCGTGATTGTAATGACTCTCAAAAGGATAATCTTTTTGGTTTGGTTGAATACCGATAACATCGGAAATACCAAGCTTTAAGAATTCTTCTTCTTCGTAATTTTTTGCCCCTTTTCCTCTGAATTGAATATTGGCTCGATATGGAACAACTGATTCGTATCCAGAAAATTTCAAATAATTACAAATTATCAAATCATCAAACTGTGATGCATAAGAAGATTCACATTTATTTAAACTAGGTCCTTTTCCAATTATGATTGCAGATTTCATTGATCACCATAAACAGTTAATTATTAATTGTATTTCGCCTGGCGTTAGGTCTGGGTTATTTGGGACGTATATCCCGTTATCATGTACATAATCTGCGTTTTTTAATTTTGATTTGCCAAAACGCTCAATCCAAAACGGCTGCCTTCCAATGGATCCGCATATTAGAGGTCTATGTTCAATGTTATTATCTTTTAATTTTTTCTTAATTTTTCCTAGATTGTTACTTAATATTGGGTACGCCATATTTGATATTAAAGAATAATTTGAAACATCCAGTTTCCAACCTGAATTATCGTGACTTTGAATATGCATAAAATTTTTGTGTCTTTGCTGATTCATTTTATCAATTCTTTTTAATTGACCGCATCCTAAAAAAGCCTGTAAATCAGTCGACCTAACGTTAAATCCCGGATAATAAAAAGTGTACAAACTTTTAAACTCATCAATAGAATATTTTTTTCTTAACTGATTTTGTTTTTCAGGAGATAAGTCTCTATCCCAGCCGTGGCATCTAATAGATTTAAGAATATTATACAATTCTTCATTATCCGTTGACACCATGCCTCCTTCTATAGTGGACATATGATGGCCATAATAAAACGAAAAAGTACTTAAATCTCCAAACGTTCCAGTTTGTTTTCCTTTATATAACGTCCCAACAGCTTCACAAGAATCCTCTATTATATAAATACCTTTGTTTTTACATAAATCATATATTTCATCATAGTCGTTTGCAAATCCTAATACGTTGCAAGTTACCACTAATCCCGGGTCATGTTCTAAAATAAGTTTTTTCAAATGATCTATATCTAAACCATAATTTGTTAAATTGCAATCGCACAGGATAGGATCATACCCAAATTGAATTGCAGGTGCAACTGTTGTTGACCAAGAAACTGACGGTAATATTACTTTCTTATTTTTTAGCTTTTCAGAAATCAAAAGAGAATAAAATGATATTAAATTAGCCGAACTTCCTGACGTAACGAACAAGCTATACTTTCTTCCTAAATACTTCGACCATTCTTTTTCAAATTGGTCAGTATACTTACCTTTTGTCAATCTTGGATCTTCTTTAAGCCAATCACAAAGATTATCTAATTCATTTTTAGATATTGTATTTTTTACTAATTTTATCATTTTTTAAAAAACTTACGAATGCTATTAATAACTACATCTTGCATTTCAGGTGTAAGACTATATGCAGATGGTAACGATAGGCCTTTTTCAAAAGCCTCAAGACAATTTGGAAATTCGTTATCTATTTTCATATAGTCATAACACGGTTGCTTATGCAAAGGGTAGAAAAATAATCTAGTTTGAATATTTTGAGATGACAAATAATTTTGCAACTCTTCTCTTTTATTTGTCAATATAGAAGTAAACCAATGTACCGGTTCAATTTTTTTATCTACCGAAGGAATAACTAATTCTTTTACGTCAGACAATCCATCAACGTATCTATCGTGTATATTTTTCTTTATTTCAATTATTTTATTTAACTTTGTGAGTTGTGCCAATCCAATTGCTGCTTGCATTTCTGTAAAGCAAAAATTAAACCCAATATGCTCATGAACAAAAACACCTTTCCCATCTCTTCCGTGGTTTTTTAAACGATAACATTTTTTAGCAAGGTCTTCATTGTCTGTCAATATAATTCCACCTTCACCGCATGTGATAGTTTTGTTTCCATAAAAAGACAAAATGCCACAATCGCCAAACGTTCCAACGTGTTTATTTTCATATTTTACACCAACACCTTGGGCTGCATCTTCTATAACAAATAAATTTTTATTTTTTGCAAACTCCATTATTTCTTTCATATTTGCAGACTGACCATATAAATGCACAGGCATAATTGCTTTTGTATTTTTTGTCAATACTTTTTCTGCGGATTTTACACTAAAACAAAAATTATTTTTTGTTACATCGCAAAAAATTGGTTTTGCTCCAGCCATGATTACAGCGTTTGCGCTAGCGATAAACGTTAAATCAGGAACTATTACTTCATCGCCAGGGCCAATACCTAAAGCTTTAAGACAACAATAAAGGGCAGCGGTTCCGTTGGTTATAGAAACTGCGTATTTTGATCCTGTAAGATCTTTTATTTTCTCTTCAAACTCTTTAGTAAGTTTATGCTCTGTTACAAACGTCGAATCAATAACTCTTTTTAATTGTTTTAATTCTTCGTTATTTATCCAAGGCTCTATTTGAATTATCATAAATTACTCCAGTATAAAGCATTCCATGGGTGATCCATCTCCGTTGGACTTATATCCAAAAGTTTTTAAATCCCAAGAATATGCATTTTCTACTATAGAAATTTTATCACTATCGTACCAATTTTTATAATAATCTTTGTAATTTTGAAGGTTATTACCTTTAAAATGACTTATCTTCTTTTTTTCTTTAGGCATTTCTACAAACGGAATGTTCGCTAAATCACAAACCTGTTTTATGCAATGGCTAATATTTTCATACGATAAATAAAGATCTATATGACATTTTCCAAAATCATCAAAACCAGAAAAAAACATTTTATCGTGCATGGGCCATGGCCATCTGCGTTGTGATTTTGTGAGCCATTCATTTTTGTCTTTACACGTCAATGTGTATTTTATCCAATTCTTAAAATTTCTATAGTTAATTGCGGAAATTTTTTGCTTTTCCGATTCAGCAACAAAGTCCGCTTTTTGAAATGGATATGTGATTTTAGAATATTTTCCACACTCCATAAAATCATATGCGTAAGAGCTAATAAGCCAATCAAAAGGGTTTCGAACAGTGGCGATTGTTAATTTGTTAGGGTCGTAATATGGCTTTTTGTCTGCTCTTACATTAAACGTTTCAATTATACTTTGGCCTGGTGGTTCGTTTGCGCAGAGGCGATGTTGAAATGTTAAATCCTTATGATGACCGCTATATTTTGAACGCAAAATTTTGTCAATTGTTTCTTCTTTTTTTTCAACATAATATTCCCAATTGTCTAGATGATTTAAGTAATTGGGAATATTAGGACGTTGATTATGACCATGCAAAGCGGTATAATGAAATGGGCCCCACGTAAATAACAAATCAGAAAAAGAACATGATCCTAAATTAACAAAATGTCTTTGAATTCCAGAACCGTCAACCCTTCCATTGGATACGCTTCTAATGTCATATGCATGAGCATAAGAGTTTATTAAAGAAAGTCTTGTTGCTGTACTGGCAGTCCGAGGGTATCTTAAAATTTGAATTCCGTTGGAAGCCTTGATTTTAAGTTCTCTTATCTTTTCTTTAGGTATATTTTTATAAGTTATTAAATTCATATTTTTTTAGTGAGACTATCCAAATTCATTTTTTTGTAATCCTCGTGGTTCTCCCAGAAATGGCATTGGTATGTTATGACATCCCATTCATTTTTTTCTGATATTACCTTTGTGGTGAATATTACAGCGTCCTGTATAGAATCATAATTATTGCTGTTGATTTTTTCTTCATCGTCAAAACTTAGAACCATGACCCTTCCTTGGGTATTGGTTCTCGATATTTCTGTTTTTTGATATTTTTTAGAAAAACCTATAGTTTCTTTGTAAGCCAATATTGAATGTTGATTTTTTACTATTACTTTGTCTGGATGTTTTTGAAGGGCATACGTAAAATAAAGTTCAAAGCATGCCATTTTTCCAGGGCATGTTTTGTGGTTGTTATCAGTTAGGCAATTATACTTTTGTAACGTTACGTCTAAACACGCTTCCCAAAAGGGTTTTCCATGAATCGATTCAATCTCACTAACCATTTCTTTGACTATTTTATTATCCTGTAAAACCCAATGAGTAACTCCTGAATTTTTGTTCTGTTTTTCTAACCCAGGAACAATTTTTGTTACCCATTCATCATACACGATTGTGCCATCAGTTGGGCTAGTATTCAAACAAACTTTTTCATTTTCAACCAAATTAACAGGTCGAAGAAAAATTGTATCTGCATCTAATATTAAGGTATGAGTTGAATTTCCACCAACTGCTACTGAAGCATATCCTTCTAAAATATCTGCAAAGTACCACCCAACCCTCCAATGCTTTCCTATTTTACTAGCAACATCAGATAACGAAAAAGGCAGTTTGTCTTCTGGGTACCAAGTTGCGTTATCAGTCAATTTGTCTTTTGAGATAACGTAAACTTCTTTGACGCCTTTTACGTACTTTTTTACATTTTCAATACATAGATCTAATGTAATAAGATCTTTCTCGTGAGCTGGTATTATAACGTCTATAGAATATTCCATTTAACTCTCCATTTCTTTTTCAAACACAGCGCAAGTCATGTGCTCTTCCCAATTTTTCCATTTATCATTTCTTTTTGCCCTTGTAAAGCCTTCACCTTTAAGCCTTTTCTCTTGTATTGAATTCCAAGTTGGTTCATCAAGCCAATACTTTATTTTCCAGCCTTTAGGCAGTTTACCTTTTAAATAATTCCACCATTTTTTACCAGACCAACACGTAAAATGTTGTGGTCCCCACTTGTTATCCCCTTCTGGGGTGTTAGATATCATATGGGCAACATATTTTTTTGAAACCCTAAACATTTCTTCCCAAGCAGGCCCTTGGTCTTTAGGAAGCAAGTGTTCAATAACTTCAGCGGACATAACTAAATCAAAATGATCATCTGGAAATGATAAAGAAGGTAAAGACATTACGCTAAAATTAAAATTCGAATATTTTTTCTTTGCTCCTTCTATAGCAGTTGGTGATGGATCAATACCGTAAAGATTTTGAGGTTCTTTTTCAAAATGCCTGTTTATTAAGTTAAGACCATAACCATAACTGCACCCACAATCTAATATTGTGTTAACATCTTTATTTATTTTTGAAGGAGCATAAACCCAATCAAAAAATGTCGGATAATGCCCTCTCTCGTCATTTTTATGATACCCTTTTAAATATAACTTATCGTACATTTCGCGGTAATTAACATTGTTTGGCGTTTTTCGTTTAGCCATTTACTTATCCTGAAACATTTTATAGTTTGAAATATCTTTGTATTTATATGATCCACCGCAATCTTGAATAACAGGAGGTAGCGAATCAAAGATTTCTATACCCCGAGCCGCTTGCTCTGGCGGCATATACATGTTCCATCCGCAGACTTTAGGTTCAGGCATTTCATCATGCGGCACCCTTCTATCTCGACCTTCATATTCTGCTTCTTTAAACCAATCATATGCATCTTTATCATCAGTTAAAATCATTCCACCTTTTGCTATCGGCAAATTTTTTCTAATATGAAACGATAAGCACTGGTAAGTTCCTTTTTGGTACATACCTTTTGTAAACCTAGTTGCTGAATCTACAATCGGATAAGGATCTAATCTATATGTTCCTTTCCACTCAATGTCTTTAAAAACTGGTTTACACCCTGCATGAATAATTAACTGAGGAACGGAAAGATACGTCTTCTTAGGAACAGTAATTTCTCCGGAAGCATTTAGGTATTTTAAGCATAGGAACATTGAATTTGTGCAGCTATCAACCGCAACCGCATATTTAGATCCTGCATATTCTGCAACTATATTTTCAAAACCTTCAACTATATCCCATGGATCTGTTACGTGGATTTTGTACTTAAGTAAAATTTCTGTTGCTTTTTTTAAATCGGAATACATATAATCCTCTTGTTTTATTATATCAAATTGACGAAAGATATAAAACTCTAATCATATCCCCACCAATCGTATTGGTTTTGATTATTTCTTTGCGCAAGTGATCCTACCCAATAGGACTCTGGTTTTTTAGTAGTAGGTCTTAATTGAACTTGAATAACGTCCCTGGTTCTCACTTTGGCAAACGATGCTTTGTGAATGTAATTTGGACTCCAAACTAAAAAGCTTCCAGCCGGCAAATAAACCTCTTTCTCCTTGTATCCCTTCTCCTTAAGTTTATTAATTTCGGAAATTGGAACTCGGCTTGGATCATTTCTAGCAGGATTTAATTCTTCTCTTTCTTTATCAGTTCTTCCAATAAAACCCCAATCAGAACCTGGCCGATAGACCGGATTTCCGTTTTGGTCCACTAAATACGTTAAAGGAGCGCAACCTTCTTCGACGTTTGTTAAATAAAAGAACAATTTAAACGCAGATTGAGGAACCATATCGGAATGCCAAGACCAAGTAGTATCATTATCTTCTGGAAGTGGAGGCCTAATTATCGACCTTGACATTGATGCATACCACGGTCTGACATAACACCCAGCATAATGCTTTTCTATTGAAGGAATAAGCATTCCTAAAAGATGGTGTAAATGATTATCCAAACCAAAAGAAGAAAGTTCTCGGCCATCAAAAAACCTAGCGCATGGATCGTGTCCTGGGACTAATCGACCGCGAGTTGGCAAAGCAGTATTTGCAAAATTAACAATGTCTTGCATAATTAAATTGTAATCGTTATTTATAGGAAAAATGCTTTCGCCTAAATTAGCATAATTAAATTCGTTTATTTTAAGATCATCTAAATTTGGAAGATCTTTTACATTTAGATTTTTATCTTCAGCATATATGGATCTTGCAATTTCATAATAGTTTTTGTAAGTATTAGATGGATGCTTTTTATATTTTTGAACATCTTTTAGTAAGCTCATTTTGTTTCCCTATAATATTCACCTAAAAGAAATTTTTTCTTTGCGGTAATCGACTCTGTGGACTGTGGATTGTATCTTTTTTTAGGAAGAATCCTAAAATCAAAGCTAACCCGGGTTTTACCTGAAATGTTTTCTTTGTTCCCGTGAGTACATTTATTTCCATTAAATACAAAAAATTCGCCATAAGTCATTTCCATAGGAGCATAATTTTTAAGTCCGGGAACAGGCTCAACCCATGTGGCCTGAGTTCCGTACATATCAGTAAGAGCTATTTGAAAATTAATTTCCCAATTAGGATGGATATGATCAGGATCTGAATCATAGTGCCACTTATGAATAGCTTTGTCGTTCGGTAGATGAACACGAAAAGATGGCATATATTGATATATGAATTCTTCATCCATGATTGATCCAACTTCATTTTTCACAAAAGAATGATATGCATTTTCCAAATCATTCCAACCGGCGTTCATTTTACTGTAGAACCATTGATGATATTCGGTCTTACTTTCGTTATCAAAAACAAGTTGTAAATTTGGGTGTAAATCATTTCTATCAATATGTAGAAGAGATAAATCTTTTACTTTAAAATGATCTTGGATTATTTCTTTAAATTTATATTTTTTAGTATCATAGCTAAATTTTTTCACAATATTCTCCAAGGCTTATAAAACTCACTGTTACATTCGGAGACTTCAATCCAAAAATTATCAAACGATAATTGCATAGCCCTAATATGCAGTGGATCTTTAGTTTTGTGCCATGGTTCGTGATTTATGTTTTTATCTATCCAAGTTTTAGAATGTATTATTTTCTTTTCGTTACCAATTAATCCTGCTGCGATTGCGTATGTACTTGAACTAGCAATTAAATAATCACATTGAGTAAGTGCAGAAAAATCAGCAAAATGATTTATCCTATCTGGCTGGGACGTGGCAGGGCCTAAAAATAGGGAATAGCCTTTTTCTCTTAGGTATTCAAAAACTTTTATAGATGTATCAAATTGAACGTCATCGGTGCATAAGATGTACCTTGTATTTTTTTCTTTTTGAGATTCTATTTCTTCTATTGCGGAGATATAATAATCCGGCGGATGTATTTCACGACCACCGTTTCCATCTCTAGAAATAATATCATCACCTCTGATATGGATCCCAATATTTTCACAATCATTAGGAATATTCATTTTCCATTCATCTTTTAGTTTTAAAAACTCTCGAGGGTGGTGATTAGTTACCTTATAAAAAACATTGTGAAGCATATATGCAGGATCATCAATGCAAATATCTTTTAGATTATGAAGTGACGATAAATCATTTTCACTCATGGAAAGATAATTATCCCAGGTCAGTAACTCCTCGGCTCTTTCTGATTTAGCACTTGATAAATTTTCAATATCTTTAAAGAGAATACAACCTTCCCAATTATCGCAATAAAAATTTGTATTTAAAGTTTTAGAAAGTTGATATAATGAATTAAATTGTAAAACCCTATTGCCAAACCTTCCTCTAGTTATTTTATTAATTTTTATCATTTGTGCTTCTCAATATATTTTTTGGTAAAATCATATTTCCCATACCCATTGAGTGTTCATATTTAATTCCTGGACGAGCTGGGTTGAACTTTATGTTTAATTTTTCTCTTACTTCCTTTTCCAAATCGTTCCTCAACGAAACTATTTCATGAGGTTTTAAATGGTCAGTCCAAACATACGAAACATAACCACCATTAGGATCCCCTTTATAATAGTCTAGCTCTGTTAGATAATCTATATTTGATTGAAACAATTTGTCTCCTGTTAAATCAGAAGTATAAACATATGTATCATTAATTTTTACAGCATCGTCAAAATAAGGGGAACCAGGATACGTCGTTATAACTGTACAATCAAACTCTTCAGGTTCAACCTCTAACAACCACTTTTTTGTATTTTCTATAGTTTCAGCGGATTCTCCAGCATGACCTACTGACATTAGCGCTTTTACTTTTAAGTTATTTCTTTTCGCTATTTCAACTGCCCTTGTGTTATCATCTCTTTTTGCCATTTTTTTAATATTTTTAAGAATCCTTTCATCGCCAGATTCAAAACCAGTTAGTAGCCAACGAAAGCCTGCTCTATACATTGCTTTTGCTTGCTCATCGTTAAATAGTTCGGCTTTTACAAATCCACGCAACATAAACTCTTCGCCTAAGTCGTTTTGTAAATCCGTTATTTTATTTAAAAGAGGTATTAATGCTTTATTGACGTTAAGTTCATCATCATAAAACATAAAACCTGTAAAACCATAGGTGTGGTATAAGTGTTTCATTTCATCGATAATTGATTCTGAACTTCTTTGCCTAATTTTTCTTAAAAATGGAGAATTTCTCCCGCTGCAGAATGAACATTTAAATGGGCAACCTAATTGAGCAATTAAACTAGTCGCCCTTTTACCTTCTATGCTGTAATTGTACGAGTTCATGTCAACAAGATGTCGCGCAGGTAAAGGTAAATCATCAAATTGCTGATTTGTTAAAAAATATTTAGACTTCCTGTCATCTGCATCGATTATCCCAGAATCAATTTTAAGTGCTTCAAAAATTGTATATTCTCCGTCGCCGCAAACAAGAACATCAAATAACTTTTTCATATTTGATATTTCCCTAGTTGCGCGATCGCTTAAATGAATGCCTTTCTTTGCTTCTCTTTTAGATGCTGTATTCATTAATGTTACATGTGGGCCGCCTAAAATTAATTTCAAATCTTTATTATATGCCTTTAAAGCTTTTGATAGATTAACCGCAAATGGAACCTGAGGCGTTGTTGCAGTAATGCCAAACGTCTTAGTGCCAGACTTTTTGGCATATTCCAATATTGTATCAACATAATTTTCAACACCACTTAAATCTAAAAAATCAACTTTATGACCTTTGCTTTCTAGAGAAGAAGCAACTTTTAAAACCCCTAAATGCAAAAACACTCTTTCGTCTAACAAAAACGGAGAAGGCGGTGTTACCAAGCATATATCAATATTACAATTTCCAGAACCATTCATCAGGACACTCCTTAAGTATTTTCATCGATTCGCCTCGACACTCAACGTGATGTTTATGTCTTGCTTCAATAGAACCTCTTCCAACATAATTATCCTGGTGGGCGTACATTATATTTTTTTCGCCTGATTTAAAATCTTCTCCAATTTTTCCATAATGGATTATGTAGAAATCTTCTGTCTCTTTGTGCGGATAAAGTGTATTACCAGGCGCTGGATGCAATTTTCCTACAGGGCCTCTTTCACACGTAATATCATAATCGTATTTTTGAGACGAGTCATATTTCATTAATGCCCATTTTCTCCACCCACTTCCTCTGAAAGGATTCCAATTAATAGGAACACCACTGCGAGTAACAAAATTATCAACCCTATAATGTTTTTCATCTTCATATAAATTGATAAACCTTAAAGACCAAAGGTTAACTGATTCGTCTATGTTTTCCATAAAGTCTAAAAAGTTAGGAGTTGGAATTTCATCGCAGTCTAAAAATAAAATATAATCTGGATTGTGTGGTACTACGTAGTCCATTAACTCTTGGCGCTGTAATCCTTCCTCTCTTTTTTTCCAATCGTGAGGGGCGCGGTCATGCCATTCCACTTTGTCAAAAGACATGCAAACTTCTTTTGTGTTATCAACACTGTTGTCGTTTACAATGATTATTTTATCGCAAAACGTTTCTAAAACTCTTAAAGTTTTACCGATGATCCATCCTCCATCTCTTACTGGAATTGCTGCTACTATTTTTTTATTCATTTATCTTCCTAAAATTTTATAAATTTCAATATTGTATTTTGACATTTTACAATTGTTTGTTAAATAATCTTTGATTACATAGATGTTTAAATTTTTATCTTCTGATTCGTATGAATATATGTGAGAAAATTTCATGTGACCAGACGGGTTTTGATCAAACGATAAAGTCAAATAAGGCATCCAATCAACGCCATTTCTTGACATAAATACCGTGTTACTATGGTTCCTATAGTCTCTTTTGCTTCCATCTTCTGACAGTATGTCATTGTTAAATGTAGGAGCGATGGAGATGTACTTTAAGTCCTTATATTCAAAAGGCATTGCATTAAAAAAGTAAATGTTACCGTTGTTGAAATTAAATGTTGGTAAGTTAATGTATTCAAATTGTTCCCAATTTATTAAATCTTCCGAAACTGACGTACAAACATATCTAACTCCTAATTTAACATTTGCCCTAATGTAAGTCCTATATTTTTTAATATTTTTATCCCAAAAAACACATGGCATATTGTCAGAGGATAGATACCCAGAAGTTTCGTCTGTGCTGATAATGTTATCAGAATTAAAAACTGGCAAATTGTGGTGTTCTTTCCAACTTATTCCGTCTTCAGATTCAAAAATATAATATCCATTTGCATGCATATTATGATATGCTCCTGAATCGTATAGGGTTCTTTTTACATTTGGCCAGACAGGATCCAAAACTTCATGCTCCCTTAATTTTGTCGGACCTTTTCCTCTTAAGGTTGGGTGGGTAGAATTACAATGATATCCGCCAATGGCTTTATACTTTCCGTTTTTATCTAAAAATACTCGAAAATTATGGCATGCCATTGAATCTTTTAAAACAATATTTCCCTCTGGCTTTATCCACGATTCACCATGGCGTTTAGCATATCTTATTTCGGCATTGCTTCCATTGTGTACTTGATAGTAAAATATATCGTTTACTTTATGAGAGTATTGCCCGGTAAGTTGATGCATTTTTTCGTAATCTTTTTCTCTAAAATTTAACACATCTCCTATAAATTGTAACATGTTAACACCTCCAAGATTTCATGCTGCGATAATGATCAATAAAATCACTACATATTCCTGAAATGTTTGTGTACTTTTGCATTTCTTCTTGACTTAATTTTGAAGATATAAGAGGGATTATGCTTAAATGAGTTGGCTCCGAAAGATCATGAGTCCATATAAGGTTATTGCTTATTAAAGTATGTCTTTCTGATTCGTGAAAAAAGAATCTTAGAGCCTCTGCTTCTTGGCAAAAAACGAGAGAATTTATATCTTTAGCATGAATCCAAAGATTTTTTCTATTTAAAAAAAGCCATAACGGATCTACCAAATATTGCGGTTCATCATGCCCTAAATAATACGAACCATTGTGTTCTCTTAAATCAATTTCAACATGGTATTCTAAATCAATTGCGTGTTCTATGTACTTAACAGTATTTTCACGCTCTTCATTAACGCCAACGGTGTTTCCCCTATGAGAAATAAAATACATTCTTTACCCTTTAAAAGCCTTAATTGATGATAGTTTGCCTTCTTCGTTATATTCCAATAAATCCGAAACCAATATAGTTTGACCGTCAATATCAATGGTAGACTCGACCCAAACCGTGTCTTCTTTGTGACATAATGATTCTATTTTAACTGATATAGATTTGACCGAATTAAAAATTGTATTAAAAACTTCAACAACTTTACTTTTTCCTTTTACATCCCATTCCCAATCTCTTAAATATACATCATCGCTAAATAACTCAGATAAAGATTTAATATCTTTTTTCTCAAAATATCTTAAATACCTTATAGATTTCTGAGCGTTTTCTTCTGTAAGTAATTCCTCTATTCTTACAGATCTATCTTCAACAAAAAAATCATAAAAAGGTTTACTACATTTTAGGTCGTGATGCTTTGCTCCCCACTTTATCAATTGGTTTTTTGTTAACTCGTACCAATCTATCCCAGTTCTACTTCCTCTTGCTGTCCAGTACACTATAGTATTTCCTTGGATAAACAAAGAGTTTATTTTTTCTATATTTTTCTTCAAAGGTACCGCATGTGAGTAATCCCTTGCTCCTTTTACCGAAGCGGCATCGGAATCCGGGTGGTGACAAATTGTTTCATCTATATCAACATAAATTGTTTTACTCATTTATCCTCCGCAAATTTTTCAAACATTTCCATATCTACTTTCCAAGGGGAGTTTAAACCAAAACCAATAGGTTCCATTTTATCTTTGTGCAAAATACAATAGTTAAAATTATCAGAGCTATTCCAACCTGCAACACCCCTATCTAGATATCTTATCATATAAAAATCATTTTTACATTTTTTTTCCACTTCTCCAAGAAATATTTTATCATCTTTGAAAAATTTTACTCGAGTATTGACTTTAAAAGTGTCGTCATCGGTGAAGGAAGTGTTATTGAAATGAGATATATCTGTGTGACTGATTGAATATTTAAATCGATTGTTTACTTTAAAAAACCCGGGACTATCAATGCATTGAACTTTTACGTTACTATCGCTAAAAAGTAAATTTACAAATCCGCCTCCGATTGTTCCAGCAATAAAAGATGCATTTCTAAACATTTTAATTTTTTCTTTCATGGATAGATTTTCACAAAATATTTCTTTATAGCCTTTGTCAATATATTTTTTAGCTATTTCATCTTCGTTTATGCATACCCTACGATTTGTGTAATCAGTTCCTATGTCTTTACTTTTACCGTTTACCCAAGTTCTTCTCGATATGTAAATTTTGTCATAAGATTTATTTTCTGTATTTTTGCACTTATCTGTTAATTTTTTGTAAACTTCAAATATTTCTTTTCTAGGAGGACTATTTGATAAACCTCCATGAGTTAACGATGAACCGATGTATATTTCCGAATAAATAGAATTGGTATCGCAAATTAATATATCGCTTTTTTTTATATCAAGTAAACCTAAACACTCTTCTACAAAATTGTAATGACGATTAATAAATGGTCCTGAATAATTTGTCAATAACTTAAGTTCTGGAATGTATTTCTTTAAATGAAAATAATGAAACAAATAAGGCAAAGTATCGTACACAAAATGAAAATAGTTGTCAACATTATAAGAAAAGAAAAAAACCGGTTGTCTAACAACTTTGTCACAAATTTTATCTGTATTAAAAGATTTGTCAGATTCGTTGTGAGGGGATGATGAATTTAAAGACATAACTTTTTCATCTATAGGGGAAAATAACTTATTCCTTATTGTATCATACAATAACGTTGAAGGATAATGTTTATTTTCTCCTGCGATCAAACAATTTGAAAATTTCCCAATCTCAATTGCTCTTTCGTTTTTATCTTTGGCGCCGAGTGATAATTTTCCAAATTTGGAGTTTTTTAAATTGTGTATGTCTTTAACATATTCAAGGTTTTTGTGCCAAAGATCAATAGACATATCTACCCATTTCTTAGCAAGACGTTATTGTACCATTTCACAGTAGGAACATATAAGCTCCCATCAGTCCTCCAAACGCCGGCTTTATAATTTTGGTTTAGGTTAGTAAACTGATTTATTTTTAGTCCTCTTTTTGCCCATGTATACATTAAGCCTATATCCCCTTCAGGGTGAGCGCCTTTCCAGAAAGAATGAAGCAAATTTTTATCAATTCCTAAATTGTCCCACCCATACTTATCACAAAAATGGTTGTGTAACCAATTCCATTTTTCAGTAGCTTTATTTATAGATTTAGAATCTCCGTACCAAATACACTCCCACAATTTATAATTATATACTGTGTTTTTGTCTAATTTTTCCTCAAATCTAAAAACTTCAGTGCCCATATCTATGTCTATTCTAGATACAAAAACAACATCATATTTAAAATTGTTTTGGTTTTCATATTGTATTTTTGATTGATTGCACATGTATTCTTTTAATGTTTTTGGATGAACCAAAACATCGTGTTCATTACATAATTGATATGCTTTATCAAAATCTTTAACATCAACATTATTGGAAAAATTAACTGTGGAATATTCCCATGGCCACATTAACTTGCCATTTTTCTTGTTTCTAATAACCTCTTCGTCTAAGGGAACAATTTCCAGGTTTTTATTGATCATTTTAAGATTATCTTCAACTATCGTTAAACATTTTAGGTTTTTACCAAATGATTTTTCTAAATATTTTCTGATGTTATTATATTGGCCTTCAATATCTTTTGTAGGAACCCCTATTCTCCATTTATCGTGAGTATCACCTCTATGCGTTTCAGGAGATAAGGCCAAAAAAACGTCGGCGTCATAAGGGTCAATTAAACATGTTTTTAATCGATTAATTGCAGTAGGATTAAACCTAGATTGCCCAGCTAAGCATACAGCTACTTTTCTCATAATCTATCCTTAAACATGTTTCCAAAATGATCTTCCCAATACCTATAAGTTTTTAAATCTTCATGGGTTCCCCAGCAAACATATTTTTTTACTTCAAAAACTTTTACATTGTACCCCTTTTCAACCAATGGGTTCAATAAGTTATCAACGTAATATTCGTTATTGGTTTTAATGTCTTTTTTATATATTTCGTTTAGGCCTTCCAAAAAGTATTTAGCCTTCCTAAAGTACATTGTGCCAATTATACAATGGTTGTTAAAAGGATCTTCCATTGGGCAATTTTTTACATACACTTTTTTCAAATCAAGATTATCATCTACGGATAACCAACTATACATTTCTGGTTTGTTTTTGCTAGTGTCATCTTTTCTAAAACTAAAAACTATTACATCATTACTATTATCATTTACAAGTTGATTAAATTTATCAATGTCATACGAGATTCCATTATCGCAAGCAGTGATAATTATTGGCTTTTCTAAATCAACGTCAGGTTCTTTAATTGCTACTTCGCATGTGCAAGCCTGTCCTTGGGTAATTTTTTCTAGTGACGTAATTGTATATTCATTTTTATTGTAATTTCTTTTTAAACATTCTTCTATAGGAAAATTTTCCAAATGGTCTTTAAGACAAATAAATTTATTCTTAGAAAATTTAGGAAGACACTTAAACGCTTCAACAAACATTTCTTCTTTTGCTACATTTATTAAAGGTTTTGGCACCAAATGTCCATGTTTTCTATATCTGGAACCTGCACCTGCCATTGGAAAAATTAAAGTTATATCTTTGTTTTTTGAAGAAAAATAATTTTCATTGTTACTACTTATACTTTCAAAATAATCCGACCACTTCAAATAATTTTCCAAGTCCGATGGAGTTCCCCACTGGCACATTTTGTCTGCGAGATATGATTCTATTTTTAAACCATCATCTATCATTGGTTTGTACGCCAAGCTAACATAATGTTCTTCGTTTACTTTAATGTCATTTTCAATTATGTAATCAAAATATTTTTTCATTAAATCAAAAGATTTAAAATAGTAGAGACCAGCAGAGGCGTGTTCCGCCATTCTGTTGTTAGTAAAAGATTTCTTTTCCTGTATGTCTAAAACCCTGTTACTTCCATCGGTTTTTAAAAACCCATATTCGTCTTTCCCTAACATATGGGGATGAAAACCGGTATACGATACAACTGATCCATCTGGATCAGAAATGTCAATATTTTTTAAGAAGTTTTTATAATTCCAATCAACCGAAAAATCACAGTATGAAATTATTACCGGTTCGGTATCTTTAACTCTAAGATTTTTTAATGACTTTTGAATTGTTTGTATTGGGCCAATATCATGATCATCAACTGGTATAATTGAAAAATTAAATCCTTCAAATATTTCATTAAAAGTATTTTCTAAATTGTAATTTTTTATTTGATCTTTTGAGCACAAAAAATAGAATTCATCTTTTTTGTCAAACATCTCGCATACATGATGAATCATCTCTCTGTTTCTTATTTTTAAAAGATACTTTGGAAGTTTATATCCAGACTTTCTAAATCTCCTACTTTTTCCTGCCATTGGTATTAGTATCTTCATTTTTAACCACTAAGTTAGTATTTTTTTTCTATATTTTTCAGATTTAAGATTGTTTATTATATCAATCTCTTCTAAAGTTAAGTATCGAGGGTTAAAACTCATTGATTTAATTAGGAGATCAATATAAGCATTAATAGTACAATTTATATCTAATACTACACTGTCTGGGAATAAATGTTTACTAATTCTAGATTCTTCTCGATTTAATAACGAAAAATTATCATATGATAAAAAGTTGGTACCTAACTTTGACATAACGTAATTTTTTGCACGATTTGTAATTTTGTACAGCAAATCAATACTTTTGCTTAAGTCGTTTGTACTTATAAATAAACCGTGGTTTTCAACAAAAACAGATTCTTTATTTCCAACAATGCTATCAGCTAAGTCATCGCCGGGAATTCTACATTTTACGTATTCGTAACTGATATCGTGATAAAGTGAATTTATTATCTCCGCTGATTCTTTACAACATAATATAGCATTTAAATAAATAGGGTGAACGTGAATGTTAAATAAATTCGGTAATTTTCTATGAGCATTAATTTCCATAGTAGGACGATAGGCTTTATCTAAATGTGCAGATTTATGTTTTGTAAAAGCATATCCATTAAAAATATTAATGTCTTCTAATTTTTTTCCTGACTGAGACGATATTATATCGTCGCCTATTTTAAAGCTTAAATTACCTCCACCATTTTGAATCAATTCTTTATCATTTCCGATCTTATTTGATATTTTGACAAAATCGCAAATAGAATTATAGAGATGTATTATGCCATCCAAATATTCCACACTTAAAAAACAATCATTAATGACTTTGTACTTCAAATTTATCTTTTTATTATTTTCTTCAAAATATAAAATTATATCTGCTTTCTTCTTCTGCGGTTCTATATATGAAATTTCATCTGGCTTTCTCTTTTTTATATTATTTAGAACTTGATCAACAGTGTATCCTCTTTTGTTTGTATCTCTCTCTATTTTCCATTTCTTTTTTAATTTGTGGTTTGTGTTAACATATATAGCTGCATCACAAAGATCCCTATATGGTTTATCATACAGGGAATGTAAACCTTCAAATATTATTACGCTTTTAGGAAATATCTTTTTTGACTTATCAATATTTCCTGTTTTGTGATTATACAAATTTCGAGAAATTTCTATATTAGATTTTAAGTTTTTTAAATCTTCTATACCTCGATCTAAATAATTAGCATGTGGGTTTAAATGAGTATATTTTTCCCACATTTTATCACCACGCGGCCATCGGTGCAAATCATCTCCAGATAAAATCATAGATTCTTTGTCTTTAGATTGAAAATACATCTTTAAAAGATTAGCTATGGTTGATTTTCCTACGCCTGAAGGGCCGGTAATTGAAATAACTTTATTTTTCAAAAAGTACCTCCTTAAGACTTTAATTACAATAAGTTTAATTTAAATATAGATCTAGGAAGTAGTTCAGACGTTTTAGGTAATTCTTTTATCTTAAAATTGGTGCCATCATCAAAAGGATATAGTTTGTCCTCAATGGCTTTTTCAAGCAATTTTTCGTCTGCACAAAATCTATATTTTGGGTGACTATATGTGTGGAGTTTATAAACCATTTCTTTAGGGCTCATACACCAAGAAAAATGACAACCGAAATAATCATCTAGCAATTTTCCTTCATACCTCCAATTACATGGAAAAGAATTTTTGTATACGTAGTATTTTGCAGCTGTAGGTGCAATGAAATCTTTGTCTTCCCACAAGTATGTCATTTTATAATAAAATTGATGAAGCTTTAATTGAACTACAGAATTCGTATTAACTTCTTCTATTATTTTTTCATAAGACTTTTCATATATTATTTCATCTGCGTCAACGGAAATGATAATATCTTCATCGTTAAAATCAACTGCTCTCATAAAAGCAGATCTCATTACTGGCTCGTTCACACTGTGGATTGCATCTTCGTTTTCATATGCCTCAACAGACATTTTAGATATATCACATTGCAAATATAACACTTTATCCAGCATGTCTTGTGGAAATGTTTTTAAAACTTCTTCTCTATTAAAAAATTCTCTTGGCATTCCAGTATGGGTACGGTTAAATTCGCAAATAATAAATGCATCTATATGATTATAAGCTTCTATCAAATTCATATGAAGAAATTTAATTTCATGTTCAACATAAAAGTAAGTTTTTAAATATATCATCTTTGGACCTTTGATAATACACTAGCACCTAAGACCCATGGATTAATTTTTTGTTTTGATAAATCGTATGTCTTATCTTCATAAAAATATATTTCATCACAAATTTTAGCGTTAATAACATTGTTATCCCAGAAAATTTCCGTTACTAAACTTTCTCTAAAAAATGGATATAACATATTTATTTCTGGTATTTCAACAGTTCTGTGAACAACATCCTTTCTAGGCCTCAATTCTATGGCTTCATCATGATCGTTGTACGTAACCCACCATTTATGACCCCACGGATCGGTGTCCCCTCCAGAAACCAAATTATCGCTTAAAGGAGTTGGTACCTCTATATATCCAGATTTAGATATTCTTCTTAATTCGTTACAAAACTTCAAAGGATCTGTACAGTGTTCTAAAATATGACTTGCGATTGCAAATTCAAATTCATTATCTTGAAATGGAAGGCCATCTTCAACATTGCCAACAATAAATTTTCTATCTGGATATGAATCTGTCCAATCTTTAATGTCCATTAAAACATTTGCTTCTGGCCAAGCAGCTGTGCGGCCACATGCAACATCAATGATATTCCAATCTTTTTGAGCCTGCAACATTTCTTTTACAGCGTATCTACTCATTCTTTTCATTTTAACTTTCCACCTTCAATCCTGTTTATCATATTAAAAATGTGCGCATCTTTATAGTAAACAATATCCTTTAATTCTTTGCTATACCAGTCCATGTAATCTATTTTTTTTGAACCAAATTGATTAATAGATTGAATATCTTCCAGCAATTTTACATCCATCTTTAAATTTGTGGCAATATTAGGAATAAAATCCCCTTCGCCTAGAAGACGCTGCGCTTCTAAATATTTCCCGTTCCTTAAATCTTCTCTTACTTGGTCCAAGTAACCCATGTCTTCTTCAAATTTTGCACAATCAAAACCTATATCTCTAAAAATGTTTAAAATATCACTATTCATATGAGATGTCCTGATAAAGTGAGTTATTTTGGAACTACCATCAACCCATTCACCATAATCATTATTACAATACTGCATTACAAAGTACCTTGAATAAACGCCCAGAGATCCATATAATTTTTCGAATGTTATTACCTTTCCCAACCAATCGTCATTCGGCGAATTATTTACAATTGCCCAATCTTTGTTTTCGTTGTCTGCAATCAAGTGTAACAAAAAATCTTGAAATTGTTCTTTTTCGTTTGAGTATCCAAGTTCCTTAAGATCTCGATTACGTGAACCAACGTGACATGCTAGAGAAGGCACAATTTTATAATCACCGCCTCCTGGCAGGCGGTGAGATATTTTTGATCCTGGCGGAATTATTCTAGGGAGTATACCATCAATGCTAGCTTTTACTTGGTGAAAAACTGAAACATACCATTCAAAAGGAGATCTAAGTAGCCCAATTGTGTTTTCCCAATTGTCCCAATTTTTAGGAATAGCGTGGGTCCTCCAGAATCTCCTTCCAGATCCAGGCTTTGACTCATCATTTCCTTCAAAATATTTTTTTAGGACCCTACTTACATTGGAACCCCCTGTTTTCGGTATGTGAACAAATACGTATTTCTGATTGTGGTGTACTATCATGTTTTCCTACAAGTACTTATTAACTTTATAATGTTTATTTCCGCCATTCTTTAAATCTTTCCAAAATTGATCGTTTAGATCAGTTCTTTGGGATACCCAATTTTCATTATGAATAACGTGTTTTTCTTTTCCTAGAAAACCTGCGCAGATTGAAAATGTACTAGGGGTTGAGACTAATATATCACAAAGGGACATATCAATAAAATCGTTCATGTAAACTCTAGTTGATGAATCAGGGCCGAAGAAATATTCTATATCATTATCCTTAAGATAATTTAATGTTTTTTGAAACGATTCTAAGAACATATCGTCTGTAAACATTTTAAATGAAACGTCTTTAAAATTTGAAAGTACATATTCTATAGAATCTTTATAGTATGAAAATGGAAGAACTGCATTTGGGTTCCATTCATGAAAATCAGTTCCTCTAAAATGTAAAGCGGCAATTTTTTTATTAGATTCTCTAGAATGATTTTTAAATTTGTACATATTATTTAAATTAAAATCATCATACCTAAAAAATAACTCACCGAGGCAAGGTTCACGAATAACTATATTATTTTCTTTTGAGATTTTTTTTAGTTGAGAGTTTGTTATGGACTTAAAAAACGAAGAATCGCATATTTTTATAGGCTTTCCTCTCATTTCTTCAAAAGAGCCAATCCTATGATTGTTAAATAGAAAATTTCCTGCCCATTCTGGACACCACCATGGTACATCACATATGTTAGATATTTGAATTAAATTGTTAAAAAACAATATTTGGTTTCCAAATCTCCCATAAGACATTTTATCTATTATGATCATTAAGAACCTTGCTTTTTCATAACTTTTCCATCTTGGGATTCATAACAAGATGACCATCCTTGGGATTCCCAATACTTCATGATATTTGACCTTTGATCACCATGAGCAGGTTTTTTATAAGATGCATGATCATCCCAACCAAATGTTGGCTTAGTATCTCCCCACATATCTTTTCTTCCCATAGGCTGTTGTGCCATATAACATTTGATGTTACCAAAAACTTTTAAACTAGCGGCAAGGTGAATATCTTCTCCGTTTTCTAAAGAAGCTGGTGGTATTCTCCACATATGATGTATCCAATCCCTTTTAAAAAACCAACAGTGGCCAACATAATCAACTTCAATTGGGTTCTCAGATGGCATGTCATTTGGATCTAATCCAATTTCTTTGTATCCTTCCCCGGGCAATATTCTGCCATTTGCGCCAACAATGCCGTTAAGATTTACACTAGTGTACAAACAATTTTTTAGCCAATTATTTCCCGGTATTGTATCGTCATCAAAAACGGCGATGTAATCCGTTCTCATAATTAAAGGAAGAGTAAACCTTCCGTGAAATTTGAAATTATGATCCTTAGAATGAAAATGTCTAATATCTACGCTTAATTCATTTGCCAATTTTTGAACCTCTTCAGATGGCTTAAAATCAATATGCGATTCATTTTGGTAGACGTATATTACGTTTGGTTTATGAGATTGATTAAGAATTGACAATATTTGCTCATTATAATAATCTCTTCTGTAAATTGTCATTATGACGCCAATAGATAAATCATCAATATTATTGTTCATGTTTATTCTCTTATAAGTGTAACTTCTTTATAATTTTTTGTTAGTATATTTTTAAAACCAGAATCATGTAATCTTCTTAAACATCTTTCCGTATCTGATTCTGAATAATCTGTGCAATGGTGATGGAATTCTATACATAAGTGATTACATTTAAAATCGTTAAATTGGTCAAGTATGTCATATTCGGCACCCTCAATGTCCATTTTTACAATATCAAAATTGTGCCCCTCTAATAAACTGGAAAGCTTTACTACATCTGCTTCATAAAATTTATTAGATACTGCGTTATGAGAAATAACCAATGATTCAGAAACCCAATCTGGGTTGTTATTTTCAAACATTTTTACTGTTTTTTCCTCATAAGTTTCTGATACTAAAGCACTATTAATAAAATCGTAATTATTTGGAGAAAGTCTAGATATGTAATCTTTTGCCTTTTTGGTAGGATCAACTCCTAAAACTTTTATATTGTGCAACCCAATAAGTTGGATGTCGAAAGACACATCTTCTCCTAAACCAACACATAAAGCATTTGAAGAATTCTTAATTAATTTAGGAACAACAAAAAATCCTCCGTACTCTGTTCCGTACCATTTTACATCGTTTTCAGTTAATCTCATTGTTATGCCTCTAATTATTTTATCATCATTTACAAATTTGTTTTAAAATTTCAATCACTGGTTTATGCATTGCGGAAGGGCTGAACCATTCCAAATATACTTTTTTCCCATACTTTTGCATGCTTTCTAACCGATCATCCGATATTGCATCGATGTACTGAGGTATTATTGGTATTTGCTCTTCAGGAAGAGTTAAAACACATTTTCTCCAATCAATTACATCCTCTAATGGAAAAACATAATCGTTAGAAATAACAAGAGGAATGCAACCAGAAGCTAATGCTTCCCACATCCTAATGGTTGATGGACCAGTACCTCGAGGACATATAACAATTTTTGAATTTCTTAAATCATTAATATAGTCAGAATGGTTTTTATCTTTATTTTTATTGTCAAAATGCCAATCGCCAGTATCTTTAATTAAGCACCCTTCTTTACCTTTTAAATAATCAAATATCATTGTCCTTATAATATTTGTATCAAAGCTTCCTCTAAATGATGCCTTTATATTTTTATCTTTAATGCTTATACGTTGTGAAGCGTTAACTGGGTAATGTGAAATTGAATTGTATTTATTCTTATTTGTTGCATGAGGGGTGAAAACAATGGATCCATAAAATTTCAAATTATCAACACTAATATGCTGACATGTCCAAACTGTCTCTTTAGGGTTTAATTTCAATTTGTGAAAAATTTGGTTGATAATAAGTTGTGTTTGATCCAATCCTAGCTTATTAATAGATTCTGTTAGATTATAATTAATGTAATTTAAATTAGGAAAATCATCTATTTTGGATATTTGAAAATCAATTGTTTGCTCTGTAGGTATGGGATCTGTAATGTCCCATTGCTCAACGTTGATAATATTCATTTTAGTCTTCCATTACCATTAAGCTTGCATATGTATCTAATATTTTTTTGTGGGATTCATTTTCTTCTTTTGAATTTTGAAGCAAATGCAAAATTTTATTTAACATAAAAGCTCCGTAATTTTGATAATCTAATTTTTTAAGAGAATGAACATGAGCATTAATTAGCGGCAATCCTAAAAAGTTAATTTTACTTTCAGATAAACATATTGTGTTAAGCCTAAAAGACGTATACTGCTCGTTCATTCTCCACCATCCTACGTTGTAGTTTATGGGAAGATTGCATGTTAAGTAATTTTTTATTGCATGTTCTAAAGGCTGTTGCTCAAAATACATTCCATTTTCTTTATACTTAAGACTTAATTCTTTCCATTCATTTAACAGCTTCTTTGAATTCATAATAAACATTCCGCCATTATATGTTCCAACTTTAGATTCAACTAGTTTGTTTTCTGTTGAGTGAGGACTTACTGCAGCGTCAATTTTCTTGTTTTTTAATATATCAATAATTCTATCTTCAATAGGGTTGAAAAAAATCATATCAGAATCTAAAAATAAAACCCCTTCATTCGAATCTTCTAAAGCTAGCTCGCATGCGTCAAACTTTGTCATCATCATTTTCATATGTATATCGTTTTTTTCTGGGTCATTAGATCCATGAGTTCCATCATCTGAATCTATGATTTCTAGCATGTTCTCTTCAGGGATTTCGCCACGTAACATTCTATATGTATATTTATCTGTGCTTAGATACCAAGAAATTTCGTGGAATAATTCCATGCTATATTTAAGTAACAAGAATTCTTTATAAGATTTTCTTGTCACGACCGAAGCGCATTTTATTTTATTCATTACACTACCTTTAAAGTTGAAACGTCGTTACTTATTTTAACTTCTATGTTTGTTTTAAAATTAACTTTGTCAATTAATTTTGTATTTAGATTGGAATCATTACATTCTTTTATGTTTATGATTCTTTTAGTTCCATCTTCCAATACAAAACCATCCCTATTTTTTCGGTAATACAAAAAATGATACCCATAAGGACTATCAGTGTTTTTTCCCTTTTTTCCTATTTGATTTTTTTCAATCCAAGGCCATAAACATGGGCCATAGGGAAATCCTGGATCAGGCACTACATTTAAATTACCGGAAGTATACCAGCAAGCAAAAGTCCAATCGCCAGAATTATCATAGCTCTTTCTCCTTATCATTGCAGGATCCGGGTTTGATAATCTTAACCAATCTTTATTAATAATGTTAACTACATTAAAATATTCACAATCGTCTAGAGGATCTTCCCATATAGATATTTTGTTTGAAATTTTATCTTTCATTTTAATATCAACTATAACATCATCTTCCAAAGCAAAATAAATCGAATGAGGAAAATTTCGTTTACTTATTTCGAAATTTTTTAATCTTGCTTTGGAAATAGTTTTAGTCACTGGTGCGTTTGAAACACCGTGATCTTTACCAACCTTTAAAGATGGTATCGGATCCCAATCAGCAACAGACATTCCTAAAATGTTTTTACAATTGTAGTCAGAAATAAATCTTTCTATTTCCTTTATTGTTGCATCTGTTGATCCATCATCGGTAACAATTATATAATCAAACATTTTATTTGCAAACCTTAAGGTTTCATATATAGTCATTTCTGAATTATACGTCATTAATCCGCAAATCCATGGAAGCTCTTTACTGTATTCTTTCCACTGAGTTGGTTTAAATAAAGTCATGATATCTCTACACCTATAGACTTAAATCTAGCATATATGTTATTTTGTTGATATGCTTTTTCAGCATTTGTTTTTATAGATTGGAAAGTTCTTTTTTCAATTATTTTTTTAAGATCTTCATAATCGTTAAAAAAGATTACGTTATCATGATTAGATAACATATTCTCATGTCGATTATATTTTCCAAATTTTTGTTGAAGTAAAACACGCCCAGAATAAATTGTTTCATAAGCGCGAGTATTTAATGCTCTCATAGTTCCTATTGGGTTAAGAATAGTTCTGTATGAGAGCATATTATCGATAAAACCATCCCAAGATAAATTTCTACTCGTGTTTGTAATTTCGAAAACCCTGCATATGTCTTTATCTGAATTTAAATTGCGAAGTAAATCGTTTCTATATTTGTACTCCGGGTGGCCGGCTTGTCCGCTAAACAATATTTTTTCTTTTTTTACAAACATCGATCGTTGATCAAAAAATCTCTTGCTTCCCCATTGAGGCAACCACTTATATCCTAAATTATCTGCATCATCTTCGTCACAACAATATATTTCATCACAAAATTTTCTAAGCATATTTAAACTATAAAAACTTTTATCATACCATTCTTTCTTTATTGCTTGAATTCTTTCGAAACACCAAACTAATTTTAATCCCTTATGCGATTTCCACATGTTTACTTTTTCTTCTGTATCCCACATGTATAAGAGAAAATCGTGACCAACAAAAAATAAGTCTTCATTTAAACCAATCAAATGTTTCCAATTGTTTGGTGAAACTACTATAACATTTTTTAGATTATAATCTAGTATCGAAGAGCTTGTCCCGCAGCCATAATCATTAGTTACTATCTTCACTCATTACTCCGGGTTGAGATGCATCAATATTTAAGTGTGGAATTTTAGCATCCCAATTAGGTTTTGAATGAAAAATCCAGCCACCAAAAGATTCTTTTAATCTTACCGCCATGTCTTCAATATCTTTATCGGTAACCTCAGCCCACGGTTTATCAAACATTACGTTGTTCTCTGCAGTATCTTCAACATCAACATTGTACATTGATTTCCAAAATGTTCCCCAATAGTTTTTATAACTATTGACTTTTTTCTTAATATCATACCAAGAGTAATGATACACACCTGGGAGAACGCTTATTACATTTTTAAACCACTCTTCATATTTTGATCGAGATTCTTCATCGCCATTTAATCCTCTTGTTCTTAAATTATGAATTTCTTCATTGTAAAAAGAAGCATGATGGATTCTAACTCCAGTTTCCTTATGTATATAATCGCAACTATCTGTTCCATGGGAAGCATACATTTTTCCATCTTCATCGTAATTGCGCAGATCGGTTGGAACACCATGAGTAATATCTGGATGATTTGTTGATAATCTCCACTTCCATGGGTTAATATCCATTCTTACTTTATCAGGCCCTCCCCAATATTCTATAACTGGTAGAGATACCAAACTAACATTTCGTGGGAAAGTTCTTAATAAATCTTTTATTTTTTTATAATCATTTTCGTGAACAACTTCGTCAATATCTTGTTGCCAACAGAAATCGCTGGTACACATACTTCTAGCTCTGGCTTTTTGATGTCCATCCGAATCTATTGCCCAACGGCTATTTTCAAAATTAATTATATGTTGATTAATTTTTACATTTTCCATTTCTTTAAAAACTTCAATCATATTTTCATATGTACCATCTGTTGATCCTGCATCTAATACGATTACTTCATCACAAAATCCCGCCATAGACTTAATCGATTCTATATATGGGTATCCTCTTTCGTTACAATTGTATGTTGTTGTGTATCCGGATAACGTATGAGTTGGATTCATATAACGAGTAACACTATTCCAAAAAACTTCGCGAGCAGCGTATAAATAAGACTCAGTATCCAGCATGTCTTCTGTATCAAACCATTCTTCATCTTTATGTTGGACATATTCATTTAAATGAAGTTTACACCCAAGAAGTTTTGCTTCTATAACCATTCTAGGACATGTATCCATTCCATTTGGCAAGTAAACAAAACCTTCAGCGCGTGCCAGTATATCTAATGTTACCTCATGAGGTTGATTCCAAACTATTTGATAATCTAAATCATTTTCTTTACACCAATCAATTGCATTATCTTTTCCTTTGATCCAAGAGTCGGATCCTAAAACTACCCATCCTTCCCGGGCTGTGTCTTTATGTTTATCTCTAAGAGATTTTAACAATACCCAAAAACCTTCATCAAACGTAGAACTAATTACGATGCTAGGTTTTTCCTTGAGGAAAGGATAGATGCTTTGATATTATTCCTCTTGCTTTTCAGACATCCAATATAAGGATTGTGCACCATAACAAAAAGCAGATATCATTTTTCCATGAATATCTGAAGCACAATCACATTTTTCATTTTCTAGAAATTCATGTTTTTCTGGTGATCTGTATCTACAAAATTTGTAATCATATTCTAATACCGAATATTTTAAATTGGCAATAATCGATGGCCACAATTGTGGGTTTAGTTGAGAAAAATTTCCAAATATCCAATACTTATCGTAATGTTCTTCAAGTAATTCAACAGTTACTTTTGAGGTATGTAATTTGTGATAGGGTACCGGGCAAGTCTCCACAAATGCTTCAGTGGTCAATTCTGCGCCACCAACATAATCTTCAACAAATAAATCACAACATATGATTACTTTAGTTTCGTCAGGTATGGGATTTTTTTCTTCTTTTCCAAAAGGTGAATTAAACATTAAATTTATCTCCATATACTACTATTATTGATTTATTATAAACAATAATATGTGGATTTATAAATTTAAAATTTTATTTGTACATTTAAATTAAATTAATTAAATTAAATTATCAGAAATTAAAAATCAGGTATCAAAATTAATTATTAATATTAATTAAGAACATCATACTCGATAACTAACGTTATGTTAGTCATTCCAGGATTAGTACTAGCTCTTTGAATTGAAAGAGCACATACATTTCCTTCTGATATTTCAAAATCCTCAACCGGTTGTACATATGTTTGGTTAGCTGAAGCAACACTTATTCCTTTCGTAATTGAAGTTCCACCGGTCTTCGCATCAGATCCATTACTAGTATAAAATTTAACGTTAAGAGCATTTCCAGCGTCACCAGCTGCAGATCTTATCGCGATTGATTTAAGTCTTCCGCCATAAGGAGCAATAAATTGATGTCTGTGTTTCGAAAATGCAGTATTTGCGTCAGCAGAATTTCCCATTATTCCCAAATAGTTTTCTGAATTATTATCTACTTCGCCAGCAGTATGATATGATTTCTTTTGCCTACCATACAATGATCCACTTACCATTACGTCGCCACCAAAAGTAGCAACTCCAAGATCATTGTATATATTTCCATTTTTAGAATTTATGGAACCTGACACAAAGAAATTTTCGTCTGGTCCCGGGAATCTAGTTGCTGCACCGGCAGCAGTACCATAAACCTCAATTGATTGGCCAATAACAATTAAATTGGTTTGTTCTGTATCCGCGCTGTAACCACCGTGTAACGTTCCGGAAAATACAACATCACCGCCAAATACAGACGTCCCTCTTTCGTTGTATAGATTTCCATCCTTGGATTGAATAGACCCAGACACAAAGAAACCAATATCAGTACTTAAATCTGGCTGCATCGCAGAATTTGCCATATTAGATCCAGACAATAAAAATACTCTTCTTCCGCCTGCGCCTGAATAATCTCCGCCGAACCTTACAATTTCCTCCAGAGAAGAACCATTAAATGTATCAAATTTAATATCATTTGTTCCGCCTTGAAGCCCTGTCATTGATCCTCTAACTCCTGCAGCGCCTGCAAAACTTATAACTGAATCTTGGCCATTTAACGCACGTTGAATTCTTACCTCTGGATCGGTATCTTTAACGTGAACGGTTGTTGCTGGTGAAGCGCCTAAACTACCGATTGATATTCGATCGTTGGATGAATCCACGTAAAGCATATGCTGATTTCCAGAAGACTCAACTCTAAAATTACTTCCTGCTGTACCGGTTTCGTTAAAAACTACTTCCCCAAATCGGTGATCTAAAGCTCCATATACTCTTAGTGCATCGTTGCCTTGATCCCAATGTATATATCTAGATGCAGTCTCTCCAAACACTTGAAAATCTATTCCGTGATCGCTAGCGCCTAAAGTTAAAGACCCATGCTCTGCACCGGCATTATTCCATTGAAATCCTATAGCATTAGAATCGTTACCATAAAAATTTACCATCCGGCCAGTTCCCGGAGTTCCAACGTCTAACCCTCCGGATAAGAAGAGGTCAGAAGTTATATCAACAGATCCTGAAATTTCTACGTTATGACCAACTGTTAACCAATACCCATGAACAACAGGGCCATCACCAAAATCCGCCAATCTCGCAGTGCCGCCATAAAGAGATCCTGAAATTACAGCGTCCCCACCGATCAGCGTTGTACCTCTACGATAATCTTGTTCGTCGTTAGTTCTTTCGTGTCCTCCTATCGCCCCAGATATAAAAAGCCCAACGTCAGGAGGTATTGAAGTTAATGATCCACCTGATCCATATTGATTGTTTGCATTTGTGCCTCTACCTAAAATAGCAACTTGATCAGTTCCAGCATCAATAAGAATTGCGCTTGCTTTAGTATCAGATTCAGCTCTGAAATCCGCTGTACTTGCGCCACTTTGATTGAATATTGCTGATCCTTGACACTCAAAAGTGCTTCCATCAAACTGAAGATTGGCTTCTCCGTTTAAGGCATCAGCGGAGGAAAATGTTGCAATTCTGTTATCAGCGCCATTAACCCCAACGGAACTAACAGCTCCTCCACCGGCAGCGGTTCCAATTTCGGATTCTCCGCTTTCGTTTTTAAAGTATAATTTTGTAACCCCTCCATCATCTTTACCGTATAAAGCAATGGTCCCATCTGCTACAGTTCCAGGAATTTTTGCGGACTGTATTTCTTCAAAATACTGCGCCCCGGAAACAACTAAATCTCCTCCAAATAAAGCAACCCCTTTTTCGTTTAACGTATTTTTAGATTGTATTGAACCAGACGAGAAAAATATCGTATCGCCAAAACCAGATTCGTTAGGAGATAAGCCATGCCCTCCGGAATTAATAAGAACCATTCCATCGCTTTTTATCTCAAATCTTTCAATTGCTCCTGCGCTTCCAGCTGGGTTTGTGAATATTCTAATGTTGGTAGGTTGATCAGATGTTGGAGTCCACGCACCATCGGCTGATACGACAATGCTTGATCCATAACCAAAAGTGGAATCGTTTGCCGTTCCGCCAAAATCAATTCTCCCTAAAACGTTGCCTTCGGTAATTGAGCTATCTTCTCTAACAATTTTGACTACAGATCCGTTTCCACTGTCATCTTGCACATGAAGTCGTCCTTTCGGTGCCGATGAACCTATTCCGACGTCTTGATCGCCATTTATCTTAATGGCTTCAGTGCCGTTTCCAGAGCGAAGATTTACAACTCCACCTGCTGAGTAGGTTCCGATATTCATCAAAGGGGTCCCAGAACCATAACCACCTGCAACTAAAGCAAATAGGGTATCAGAAGGTGCCGCCCATTTCATTCCACCGGTACCATTATCCGGTAGTTGAAAAGCAACTCCTGATGTCGTGGCAGAATCATATCCGTCAACAATTATAGTTTCGTAACTTGACAAACCTTGAGGCTGCACATACAGAGTTCCGGAAACGTGAGCATCCCCTCCAATAACAGCTACTCCTTCTGACGTCAATTCTTTTGAACTTATAGACCCAGAAACAAATATGGAAATATCTTGTGGAAGTGCCGACGTTCCAGCGTTGACTCCGTAACTGTTAGCTGCAGAGGTTCCATTGCCTAATAGGACCATTTGATCAGTGTTTCCATCAACAAGAATTGCGCTTGATTTGTTATTCGATTCAACTCTAAAGTCTCGATCTTGCGAATCATCGTTAATTACAATTTCTTTGCCGTTTGTAGTTATATCTTCATTGCCATCACGGAAAAGTTTAAAAAACCCACCAGTATCCGTGTATAGAAAAATGGAATCATCTCCATCTATGTACAATGCATTTCCGCTTCCGTAAATATGTTGATCATCATCGCCCGGATTACCAAACCTAATTCTTTGGTTTGGTTGCATATTAATCTCTTCGGTAACAAATATAGACCCAGTAACGAACATGCTAGAGCTACTCACCAATTCAGTGTTAACTTCGATAACTTGTCTTTCGGCATATAGTGTTCCTGATACTACAACATCACCACCAAATAACGCAACACCATCTCTTCCAAATGTATTAGATCCACTAACTGCATCTATCTGAGACGATGACCCAGACACGAAAAGAAATACATCTTTACCAACATTGGCTAACATGTTTGCAGGTATCCCACCATTTTCATCACTTGCGACCGAAGCTGAGTATATTAATATAGAAGGACCACCTCCGATGTATGTGTTATCATATGACCTATTTCCATGGTTTTCTGCCCATGTAGTAAAATCACTTCTACCATCGGAAGACCCAGACCCTATAATCTTTGTTACCCTTACTTGATTAGCTTTAAAATCTTTTGCCATAAATCTTCTTCCCTATAATTAAAATTGGAAAACTTTCCAATAAACAGTCCCAACGAAATCGCTACTAGATTCTATCGTAAATTCTGTTGTAGAAACATTAGTTATGTATATGTTTGGAACACCCTCTCCACTAGTGCAGTATGGGGTAGCCATAACCGTAGGTGTTCCAGTATAAGTCATGGATAGGGAAATCGTGGTAGGTAAATCATTGTTTACGCTTATAGATCCTTCTTCTACTATTTTATCCACGTTACCCTACCTTCAATATTTGAACATGAACATTTCCCGTAATGTTAGAAGATGTTCCTATAGTCACCGAGGAAGTGGAAATAGCTGTTATAAAAACATTTACATCATCGTCTGCAATTAAATTTACAGATGGAACAGAATCATACGAAGCTGTAAACGTGTAAGTTTTACTACTTTCATTAGAAAAAGATACTATCGCTTCTTCAATAGTGACAGCTTTATCAGACATGCTTACATTTACTGGCTTTTTTCTAATGCCTGGATATATTTTTCTAAATCGATTTAAATTTCTAGATTTGAACTTAGTTCCTGCCATAACACGTCTCCTACAATATATATATCAAAGAATATTACTAGCTTCGGTAGCTAAATCTGATCTTTGGCCTTTAGCCAAATGAACATGCGCAGCGTAGCTTGAATTTTTAAATCTTTCTCTTACTATAGTTAAACCATTAGAGCGTTTGTTTATGTACGGCGTATCAATTTGGTCCGTGTCGCCTAAGAGAACTATTTTAGTGTTTTTTCCTACTCTTGTAATAATAGTTTTAAGTTCATGGATTGTTGCGTTCTGCGCTTCATCCACTATAAGAAATGCATCGTTAAACGTTCTACCTCGAATGTAAGGAATAGGGGCGATTTCTATTTCCCCTTTATGCATCATTGCTTCAAAATATGAAACATCGTTAAACGCATGCCTAACGTTATCAAATATTGGAGCTAACCAAGGAGCCATTTTTTCTTTCATATCTCCTGGTAAGTACCCAAGATCTTTTCCCACTGGTTGAATTGTTCTTGTGATTATTAATCTAGAATGATTTTTTTCATATAGTGAATTTAATCCTGCCATTAAGGCCAAAAAAGTTTTCCCTGACCCAGCCAAACCAGTCAAGGTAATTAATGGAATGTCCGGATCTAATAAAGCATGTAACGCAAACTCTTGTTCTTTTCCTTTTGGTGTAACTTGTACTATGCCTTTAATTTCATTATTTAAAGGTTTTACATGCTCGCCTTTTGATATACCAAGAAAAGATCCTTGAGGGTATCCAGACCCAATTACAAACTCATTAGGGTATAGTTTTTCATCTATATCGATAAATTTATTTTTAAAAAAGTCATTGACACTAGATTCTGACAATTCGAGTTTTCTATACCCATTCCACTCTCCATCATCGATGTCTTCATAATCAGCCAAATAGTCTTCGGTTTTAATTCCTAAAGAATCACACTTTACTCTCATGTTTATATCTTTAGTTATTAATATTAAGTTTTCGTCTGGGTTTTTTAATTTAAAATGAAGGGCTGTAGCAATAATTTTATTGTCCCCTTTTGATGAATCAAAACCCGAAGGAACCTGTTGTACTATATTTGACGAAAGTTCTACTTTAATAATTTGATCGTGATCTTTACAATAAACGCCATCTGCGAGATTTCCTTCTTTTCTTAGTTCATCTAAGAATCTATTAACGTACCTTGCTGATTCTCCTAACAACCCTTCTCTTTCTTTAAACCTATCAAGTTCATCTAAAACAACTAAAGGAATAATTATTTTTCCACCTTTAAATTTATGGATTGCGGCTTTATCATATAACATTACGCTAGTATCTAAAATAAAATTTTTCATTTTCACCTCTTTATACAAAATTGTTTGTTGTATTAAAATATATCAAATTGGAGAATAATTCCCTATGAGTAAAGTAGTTAAAAACACGACATGTTTTAAAGAACACAAAAAAGCAAGTAAAGAATGCAAGAACCAAAAATGCAAAATGTGGATCAAGTGCAAAGAACACCAAAACTGCACTCTTATAGCTTCTTCCGATCCAAAGACATTGCAACAGATTGGAAATATATTTGGCATTACAAGAATGAGAGTATGTCAAATAGAAAAAAATATTATTGAAAAATTTAGTAAAAAAATCTCTTCTCATATTTCCGATTTACGGTAGTAAACATTAATTGCTTATATAATTTTAATTATCAATTAAAAAACAAAAAAAGCGGCATTATGCCGCCTTTTGCAAAAAAGGTATTGAATCTAATCTTTTTCTTTTCTGGCTTTCTCTTCTGTCAAAGTTAATTTAACAAGAGCTGATGCCGACTTTTTAAGTTCTCTTAGTGCTTTTCTAGCTCGAACACCAGCAGAGCTATTTCCCCTGGCATTCTTGTGTACATCGCCCTCTATTTCTTCGACTAAAATTTTAATTTCTTCGAATTTTTCAACAATTTGATTTGAACTCATGATTATCTCCTACTAGTGTATTATTGAATTGCTGTTGTTTTCAACATCATTTTTGATGACATCGTTTATTTCAACCATTAAGTTTCTGTCTTCGAGCTCCAAACTTAAGAATTGAATTATTTTTTTAATTTGAAGTTGATTGACTCCAAAATTTAATATTTCTCGAACTATTTCTCTACATTTTATTGTATCTTCTAAATTTTCTTCTTCTTGACTTTTTCCGTATTTTTTAACTGTCATATTACCACCGAATAAGAATATGGCTCAATCCTAAATTTATTTAGCTTTGTAATTTTTAGTATCTTTCCAAAAATCCTATCTTCTTCTTCTTTTCTTTCTATAACCACTTGATGATCATATAAATTGTTTTCGAAAACAAATAATGCATTTTCCCATGTGGCTTCATCGCAATTATATGTTTCCAAAATATTGGAAAGATCTGAAGGTATCATTAATTTAATGTCTTCTTTTGTCAATATTCCGCCTTCTTCGTTACCTACATTAATTTCCGATTTACATATATCAATCACGTTATGTATTACGCTACAATTGTTACACTTTGCGTATTTTGGAATCACAGTGTCAGAATCATCAATAATTGAAAAAACCACAAATTTATGATAAACAATATTTTTAGATTTTTTCAATTGCGGAAGTACGCAATGACATTCAACAATGTGTTTAACTCCTTTCATTTGCCTGCGCGTTTCACTGCTGATAATACGTTAGGAAGACATTGGGTAAGAGTTGAATCAAAAATTGCGAATACCCTTGATAAAGAATCGTCATCTAAATCAATGGACCCATTTCTTTTGGCAACAATAATGTTTTCTTTTGTTTTGTTTCTAATAAGCTCAAAACTACCGTTTATTGCTTGTCCTAGTTTTTTCTCTTCCATATTTCACCTCTTGAATATATTTTAAATTAAAACTTACAATTTGTTGAAAGTAAAATTATTTTGTGTGCCAATCGGCAATATCTGTGCTCGCCCATGCATTAGGCTTGGCTTTCCATTTGAGACACATTGATTCTGCGTACGAAGAAGCATACTTTAAAACTCTGTTGCTAAGGTGTTGAGGTTTTTGTGATATATCATAGTGAACTTCCACTTTTATATTAGGGTGAGTTTCGCAAATAAAGTTTGCTAAAGATATAATGTTATTAACTTCTTCTCTTAACCTTTCGTGTATGCTGTTAAATTTAGGTCCTTTAAACTTTGTATAATAATATTTTCTTTCATGAATTATTGCACAGGCAAAATTTGTTTTTTCCTTAAATCCTTTAGAATCACATCCGATAAAAAGTGATTCATTTGGAAGATCGGTCAAAATCTCGTTGATATTTACTTCCCCATCTCCTGGGCTAATCCATGTCTTTAAGTCCCACATTATTCATTACTTATAATACAACCTAAATTGTTTAAATTATTTATTAAATTTTTTGATATATTTACAGCTTTTGAATAAGAATTAAAACTAATGTAATCAACTTTTCTTTTCTTAAAGTATTTTGAAAACGACTCTTCTAGGTCATTTACATTAACCAAACCGCTCCTACAACAGTTATTGTAATATATAATCGATTTTACAATTTCGTTCATATCAAATTTTGAAGAAAAAGTTTCGTTGTTGTATAACTTTACACTAGTAGTTTTCGAGTTTAAGTTCTTTAATCTTTTGTTGTAAATCTTTATTTTATCTTCACTTTTTTCTCGAGATATTTTTCTCTTAATTTTTCTCTTTAAAGATTTTGATTTTTCACCAATTGATTCATCACAAATGTTAATAAAATTATTGCCAATTGAAACATTTAAAAATTCAGGACTTGTAGAAGGGTCGTAATTTGATATTAAGTCACCTTTAGATGGAGAAATATAATTGCTGTCACAAAAATACGAAAAATCAGATAAATCATTAATAGAAAAGACATCATCTTTTCGTTCCAAAGGAATTACTTTTAAAGAACCTATTTTGTAATTTGTCATCATTGTTGCTAATACGTCTTCTGGGTATGATTTAGCAATTAACAAACATTTTTCTTTGGTTTCTGCAAAATATTCAAATATCCTATTAAGTTCTGAGACCTCGCTGGGGCTACCATCAATAAGAATTATTTTACAATTGTTATTTTTTATAGGAAACGATAAATTGCAATGATTTGCAAATATTTCATTAACGGAAAAATCAAATTTAACGCCATTTCTTATTTCTATTAAACTCTTTGAGTATTCATGATAGTCAAAATTAATTGAAGAATCAATGTCGCTATATTCTATTATGTTTTCAAATAACTTTTGATTTTTGTAACTTAAAAGTTTTTTTGTTTCGTTTAGAATACATTCGTTAGAAATCCTAACACCGGGAACTAAGCTAGGTGTTTTTCTATTAATAATTGACAACGATAACAAAAGATCTCCAAGAGGAAATTTTGATGCCTCTATTACGCTGTTTAAGATCATGTTTTTAATTACATTATTAGAAGTGTTTGATTCAATTAAAGAATGAGAAATATTAAATAAACTTATTTCTTTAATTGCTCCTTTTTCCGCTAAGTAATTTCTTCCATTTGACGTTTTTTCTAAAACGTCTGATATTTCTTCAACGCAATTTCTAACGTTTATTTTAACGTCACGACCAGTGATACTTTTAGTGTGATGTTTCATCTGATAAAAATCTTCCTTGAGCCGTTAGGCTTAATAAGGTTTCTTGAAAGTTCTCTAAGATTTCTTCATTTTTCTTTTTTTCAAGTTCTTTTTGATTTTTATCTTCTTGTTCTTTTGCGTAATCTAAAGAATATCCACATATCCTGGAAATTAATCCTAATACCAATAAGGTAATTGAAATACCCCACGATTGTGAATATAAAAAAGCCCCAGAAATTACTAATAATTCTGGCATACCGAAAGTAATTTTCACGAATCCCTCCAAATGTTGTTGCTAGCATAAGTAATCACTTCTTCTGCTGATACTTCATTATAACCGTAATCGTCAATCAATGTTTGAACCATTTCATTGTATTTCTTTTGCTGAGTATCATCTCTTGTTTTACCTTTCGTAACAATTCTCGCCATGTCTTTTACCGACTGTATGAGATAATTTTCAATTGCTTCCTTTAAAGGTTCATAACTTTTGTAATTTATAGTTTCTCCCCTTCTCATCTTGGCAAACATGTATGCAGCTATATCAGACCTAAAACCTGATCTGGAGGAACCTGTTATGCCAATCATTTCTTCAATAGATCTCATAAATTTTTCATCAGGTTCGCGTTCTTCTTTCGTAATTTTGTCTTTTATTCTTGTTTTAGTCGTAAAAGATTCTGCATTATCCAAGTAACTATCAAATAGGGATTGTGCCTGCTCTTCATAAGCAGCGATGAATGCTTTGGCAATTTCGTTTTCCAATATTTTTAAATACTCTTCTCTTACAACGTTTTGTATTAATTCCAAACACCTTTTCTTAAATTCTTCATCGATCAATTGTTCTTTTACCATTTTTGTGATCGATGTCATTATTGCTATTGGAGTAACGCAACCGTTTTCTGTATCAACCAAAGCGTTATCTATAGCTTTCATAATAAATCTAGTTGATATACCTTTCATTCCTTCATTTTTGGCTTCTTCTTTCAGATCTTTTACATCAATATTTTTTACTCTTCCTTTTTCGATTATTTCTTCGCCATTATAAATCTTCATTTTAGTAAGGATGTCACATTTGCCTGATTCTTTTAACCTGGACATTACAGAAAACATTGAAGCAACTTTTAATGTATGAGGAGCAATGTGATAAGAAAAATCGGATCTTTTTAAAATCTTTTCATATATTTTAATTTCTTCATTAAGTTCTAAAATGTAAGGAACATTAATTTTAACGATCCTATCCAATATTGCTTCGTTGGTATGAGTACTTTGAAATCTATTCCACTCAGCTTCATTGCAGTGTGCCAAAATAATTCCATCAAAATAAATCATATCATGCTTCCCAGGGGTTGGGACTCTTTTTTCTTGAGTTGCTGTAATGATAGTGTGAAGAAATTCAATTTCGTTTTTAAAGACTTCCACCAATTCAACTATTCCTCTGTTTCCAACGTTAAATGCGCCTGTTAGTGAAAGAACCCTTGGATCATCTTCTGAGTATTTATCTAACTTAGATATGTCTTCTGAGCCGATTAAAACACCAACATCTTGGCTGTTTGCATCCATAGGTGGAACAGAAGCAACCCCTCTTCTTCCTCTTTGGGAAAAGCTACTTTGCACAACTTCGAATTTTTCATATTCTCCGTCGTATTCTTCCAACAATAAATGACGAGCAATTGGGCTTAGATCGCCTTCTATTTTTACACCTAACATTTTTTCAAATTCTGGTCTTAATGATCTTGGAATTAAGTGAAGTGGTTCACCTCTTTGAGGATCCCCTTTAAGATGATAATATTCAGGAGCATGCTCAAGAGCGCCTTTAATATGTTCGGTCAATGCAGATTTGCCTGCCCCGACCGGCCCCATCAATAACAAAACCTGTCTAGATTCTTCTCCTTTTAGAGAAGCTGATTTGAGAAACCTCATAATTTTCGCGATTACGGTTTCCATCCCAAAGAATTCGCTAGAAAAATAATCGTAAATTTTAACGTTTTCCCCGCCAAATATTTTATGCTTCCTTGGGTTTTCGTCTTCCATTTTTTCAACACCGAAAGATTCAATTGTGTCGCACATTCTTTTATGAGATAATTTTGAAATATCTGGATCGGAAGATACTTTTTCCAAATATTCCAAAAAAGTGCCACTAAATTTTGTATTTGTTTTACTGCTTCTTTGGTTTTTGATTAACTTTAAAAAATCTTTATTGGCCATTGTTTTTTGCTCCTACTTTGAAATCTCAAATGGTTCATCTTCTATTATAGTTAACATTTTAACCGGCTTTGCCCAGATTGTTTCCATGTGGTGGACAACTTTTTCAGCTTCGTCCAATTTTAAATCTCTTCCATCGTGATCATGAGAAAGAATTAACGTCCCATCGCTGGTCAAGGATTCAATACAAATTACCGGCATGTTATTCATTGCAACTTGGTTGATAAGATTATCTTTTACAACTTTCCAACCATCATCGTCTGATACTTCATCAACAAAAATTCCTTCTTTTTGTTTTGAAAATGAAAACAGTCCTAATTCTTGACAATCTTCCATAGTTAAGTATTGTCTTAAGAAAGAAATATCATGATGGACGTCTCGTGCTAAAAAGCATTCGTCTAATCCATATCGTTCTTCTATTTTGTTAAACATATGAAACCCAACATGATAAGGGTTTATTCTCCCGATATGAGGCCTTACAACTTGGTTATGCATTTTTAAAAACGGTATATGTATAGACTGTGGGAGTTCTAACATTTCCAATATTTTAAAATGCCAAAAGCATGCCCAACCTTCATTCATAATTTTGGTTTGCATTTGAGGAATAAAATATTGTCCTTCGTCTCTAATAATTTCCAAGATATCTTTAGCCCAATTATCTAAAGAAGAATATTGAATTGCAAACCCAAGTACATCGTATTCAGGTTCTATGGGAATTCTGTGTAAATTTAAATGTTCAGTATTATTAAATGTTCTTTTATCTTTTTTCTTAATTCTTTGTTTAATGTTTTCAATTTGTCTTTGTCTTTTTTCTTCTAAATCTTGAAAAAGAATTGGCCTTCTTGGCATCTGAAATTGAAATGCTTTAGCCGCATCTATTATTTCTTCAACTAATTCTATACCAATACTTGGATCTTCTATATAATTTTGTATTCTTTTCTTTGCGTTTCTAAATCGTCCCAAAACTGTATTCGGCCTAGTTGCTTTAAACATTCTATTATTTTTGAAAAAATCCGAATGACCAACACAGTGCGCCATAATTAAAACTTGCAAATACAAAGGGTTCTCTTTCATTAAATATGCAATAGAAGGATCTGAATTTATTATTAATTCGTAAGGTAATCCTTCCATTCCTAAATTATATAATTGATGAGTTACTTCGAACGCTTTTCCATGAGACCAATGAGAATAGTGGGTGGGTAAACCATGATATGACATATTTCCAATCATTTCATAGTAATCGCATGTTTCGTACACGATATTAAACCAATCCAAATTGTTTTCTTTAGCGATATTACATATTCTATCATCCCAAACTGTTAAGTCGGACAACTGCCAATTACTCATAACTCAACCCCTACTTTTACAAAGTTTTTAAATGCCGGCCAAACATCTTCTTTTTTTCCAATTAAGGATATTCTAAATTTATCATCTTCCAAGCTGTCTAAAACATTAGCAAGCTTATCTTTATCAACAAACCAACTGTCGTCACTTAAGGAGTCGTTGATTTCGCAATACCCAACGATTTGGCATATTTCTTTTAACAAACTAATCAAAGAAACTGTTTTTAAATTGTCGGATCTCCAATTGTCGCCATCAGAACAGTGAAAAGAATATATGTTCCATGTGTCTGGATGATATCTTTCGTTGATTATTTCTAATTGTTTTTCGTATACAGAAGAAACCATCGTTCCACCTGCGGATCCTCTGTGAAAAAATTTGTCTTCATTTACTTCGTAGGCGTGAGTATCATGCGCTAAAAACACCAATTCTATGTTTTCATATTTGCATCTAATAAAATGATATAGCAAAAAGAAGAATGACCTTGCGAGATATTTTCTATTTTGGGTCATAGATCCGGATACATCCATCATAAAAAACATTACAGCGTTTGATGATTCTTTGTGAGTTTTCTGAATGTGTTTATATTTAAGATCAGATTCGTGAAACGAGAATTCTTCTTCGTTTTCTAAATGCCCAGATCTCTTTGCTGCCTGTTTTCTTTTTATCTTTCTTTTAAGTGTTTCTTTTTTTGAAAGTCTTGGTCTTATTCCATGGGTTCTATACCCTTTCCTTTGCATCTTTTCAGAAAGTACTTTTTTTACTTTTTTAATTTCCATTTCTGGAAGTTCTAAATCTTTAAACAAATATTCTGCCAATTCGTCTAAAGTAACTTCAACCTCGTAAAACTCTTCGCCTTTTTTGTTGCCAGGCTTATCACCCGGGCCTCTTTGCCCTTTCTTTTTCTTGGTTAGTTGCTGACCTTTTTTTACGTCCATATCTCCAGCAGAACCAACTTTTCCGTTTTTGTTAGATCCATAAATTAACCGATATTCTTTAATTCCTCTTACGGGAATTTTAATTTTTTTCTTTCCATTTTTTCCAATTATTGATTCTTCTGCCACGATATTGTGGATTCCTTCCCTGATCGCTTTTTCTATTTTTTGCTTATGTCTTCTTCGATCGGAGGCAGATCGATCGGCTGAAGTTTTATGTTCTTGAAAGGTTGACATTTATAATCCTACTTTATTAATGGCCCATAATATTGAAGGCTCCAAATATTCTATACACTTTTTTCTTAAATCGTGTGGATCCATCCACAGGTAATAATCATGTTCATAAATTCCTGAATGCGGATTAGGAGATATATATGGTTCCTGTTCTGTTTCTGCTAAATATATTTTTATACAAGAATTGTAACATCCATCAATGCCCCATTTCATGTCTGAAGGTAAAATTACCAGGCCGCTTTCTTCATAGCATTCTCTCACTGCGGCTTCCAAATACGTTTCGCCTTCTTCGACCATTCCTTTAGGAATATCGTATTTGTCGTTAATAACTAAAGATAAAAATTTATAGCAGGTGCCAAATTTCTTTGCCACTACAAATCCTGCGCCTTCTTTAATTTCTCTCATGTTTGCACCTTTAAATATAATTAGGTACCTTTATAAGAAGTAACATCATTTTCTATCATAATCATCTTCTAGTCTAATAACGTCATCTATCTCAGTTGTTGATACCTCAATCAAGGTAACTGGGCCATCTTCTTTGTCTGCGCAAAATCTATGGACAGTTCCTGGCTTTACATGAAACGTATCGCCCGGGCTTAGGATTGATTTTATTTCCTTTCCGTCGTTATGGTAAACCAAATGCAAATGTCCTTCGTTCACCAATATAGTTTCTTCTTTTACCGCATGTTTCTGAAGGGATAATTTATGTCCAGCTTTAATGTGCAATATTTTTGCAACATATTTATCTGTTTTAGCCCAAATTCTTTCATATCCCCAAGGTTTATCGATAATCATACCATCTCCACACATACATAATTAACCAATTCAGGATCCTCTGCTCTAATTATTGATTTTGACATTTTGTATCCTGAGTATTTAATTCCTTCTTCCTTACATACTTCTAACATATCGTCTAAGGCCTCTTGAGAATCCTCGTATATAACAACGCTTTTTATTCCGTATTTATTTTTTGCTTTTCTAATTACTTCTTTATATTTTTCTTTCTTTGGCTGTGCCATGGTGCTATAAAAAGAAATTTTTTCTGGATTTACTCCATTATCTTTTATCCAATTTTCTATAGGATCTAACCTTTCTCTCCCTGTAATTAAATAAATTAAACTGTTAGATTCCAAAGCATAATCCAATCTATTTTTTGCCCAAGTTATCCACCTGCCATTTGGTGGATACTCCCAAAATTGAGAATGATCAATTTCGTCTCCTTCTGGCCAACCGCCGTAAATATAATCAGAAAATTCTATCGCTGAAAGAAATTTGATATCTCCATCTTTTGTTTTTATTTTAACACGTGAGTCGCATGTAACCAAAGTGTCATCAAAATCAAAAACATATAAAACACTAAAACTTTCCATCTTTCGCTCCATCATTAAATCCTTTAACATACCCTATCATTTCTTGAACATCAAGATTTGTTGCATTATCTACCAAACTGCTACTGCTTTGTATTTTTTCTCCACCAACGTTAAAAATTACTTCACAGCCAATTTTGCTACATAATATAAATTCTGGTACGTTTTCGGAAGATGTTCTATCTCCACCTTTTGTAAAATAATTTGGTAAAATAATTTCTATTGCACCGGTGACTGTTTGAGATTCATTTTGCCATCCTACAACATAATCAACACCTTTGATGCCTGCAACAATTTCCATCCTCTCTCGGTGAGGCATAAACGCATACCCTTTTTTCCTTAATAAAAAATCCTCTCCATTTACAACAATTACAGTTATTCCATCATTTTGCTCGGCTAATCTACTTGTCCCTTGAATGCAACGTAAATGACCTACATGGAGAGGGTCAAAACCGCCAGAGGTTAAATATATTTTTTTCTTTATGTTCTGTTTTTTTAAATGTTCTTTAAGTTCTGAAGGATGATTAAAGATTTTCATTATTTACCCCTTTAAACATGATCTAAAATCTTTTGGGAACATATTTTTATTTCTGTAGTAAAATCTTTCCCAATCGGAATCCAATATATAAGTGACTGCATGATCATCCATACTTCGAATACTCCTACCAACTGATTGAACAACAGTTTTTGCCGTTTGTAAAGGGTACCACCATCGCCATTTGTTCATCCTCTTTTTAACTAGCTTATCTCCTAAGTACGGATATGGGACTTTGCAAAGTATTTGAAATCTTGCTTTATCCCCTTTTAAATCAACACCTTCGGACATTGATGGCGTAAGTAAAACAGTTGGTTGTTTTCCATTTTCGTGCTTCCACAAAACTCTGTCCCTATTATCTGAGTCATGAGTCAATATTCTTTTATCTTTTAGGTTCTCTTTTAAATATTTTGCAATATTATATGAATGGCAATGAATAATTCCTTTTTCGTTTTTATGTTGAGAAAGTATTTCTTTAATTGCGTTGCATAACTTAGGGAGTGAATTATCAATATTTTTTAAACTCATGCTACCAATTGGGAAAAACATAATCGGTCTATTTTCCTTAGGGAAAGGTGAAGATAAAGATATAAAAGCAACTTCTTTCATACTTAACCCAAGACCTGTGCAAAATGCTTCTTTATTTAAAATAGTTGCACTCATCATAAGAACTTTTTCTCCTTTTGAAAACAAGTAATCATCGGTAAAAGGAGAAATGTCAACTGGCTTAAATTCTATTTTATATCCGCTATCGTATTCTGTGAGATTCATTACCCAATTATCTTGACTGTAGACTTCTAAAAATCGGTTAATTTTACAAACGTGTTTATCTAATATTTCATATTGCTTCATTGTGTTTGTAAATTCTTTTAATTTGTCTTTTAACGAAGTATATTTTTCCAACAAAGATTCCATGTGATTCATTTTTGCTTTGGCTCTTGGAAAGTAAACCTCTTTTACCCATTTAATCATTTGAAACTGAGTTATCTTTTTTGGAAAATTTACCTTTAGTATATTCTTTGCAAACTTTGAAGAAAAAGATATCTCAACAAACTTAGATAATTGAGTTTCTATATTATGAGCTTCATCAATAACCAAAAGTTGCCGTGGTTCAAGTTGACCTGAATAAAATGTTTCGGCAAGAAAATATGGAAAATTAGTTACTCCTCGAGGGTTTATGAGAAACGATCTTTTTTGTTGTTTGTATTTGCAATTTTTATTTACTTCTTTTTTAAACTTTATATCTTCTGATGCTTTTAATGCGCGTAGCCCTTCTCCACAATTCGAAGGGTGTTTATGATATTTGCATGTATAATTTGTTGATGACTTAATTGATCTTATGCCACCATTTTTTCCAAAATCTCTAACATATTGTTCTTGGAGAATTTTTTGAGTTGTAAGAAAGTAAGTTTTGTAATCAAAATAATTTGAGATAGTCCAACCAACAGCAGACTTTCCAACCCCGGTGCCAGCTTCTATTACGACAAACTTTTTTCCATTTTTAAAAGCCTCTACAGCAAATTTAATTGCTTCTTCTTGCTGAGGCCTAATGTTTTTGTACGGAAAATGTTTACTTATTTGCGACATAATTAACTCCTATGAGTTATTATATCATATTTTTTTATTATTTACAAGATTCTAATTTATAAATTCTTTTTCTTAATTCAGAAGAGCTATAATTGTGATTTCTAGAATTGAATATAGTATCTATGTTAAGATCATACCCTGTAAATTCTTTTCCTTTCCAATCAGCACCGATTATTCTCGCAAATGTGTTACCTTCACGACTATGCTGATTGTTTAAAGAAGCCAATAATTCCCTAAGTTGATCCTCAGTGTTGTACATAACAATTTTATCAACATACCTACATCCTTCTAATTGAATTGTTCTTTCCTCAATTGATTGTATAGGTTTATTTTTTTCAGGGCGATCAATCGTAGGATCAGTTTGCAAACCAACTATTAATATATTGCAATATTCTTTTGCTTCTTTTAGCATTAGTACATGCCCTGCGTGAAACAAATCCATTGATCCGCACGTAAAGCCGTATTCATATTTTTTTGTTTTCAATTTTTTGAAGCCTCCAATTATTGACAGAAACTAAACCGTCGCTACTAAATACCAATATTGAATTATTTGATTTTATTTTTATCACCAAACAAACTGCAGATCTTGCTCCTATTGTTAACCAAACTAAATCCCCTTCAAATACATCATGATTTGAATAAAAATGTCCTTGAGGTATTTTAGGTCTTTTTTTTATGGCCATAAAATAA